>OGQX01001215.1_pt1 | contig 24211 bp, 9 predicted proteins | sample 1553291 | NCBI WGS metagenome assembly OGQX01 (sample SAMEA2580030, study PRJEB22360) | human gut metagenome | biome: human gut; feature: human-associated habitat; material: faeces | place: Denmark | collected 2008/2010
TAGTCCATTTAGAAAGGATAAGAATCCCTCATTTGGAATATTCCGAAGTAAGAAGACTGGAAAATTACTATTTAAAGATCATGGTAATGGAGAATGCGGAGATGTAATTAAATTCGTAGAGTTATATACTGGTATAACTAATTATAATGATCTACTAAATCAAATAGTAAAGGATATGCAAATTACTAATAATACGGTATTGCATAGTAATAAAGAAGTAGAGAAATCTACTGAAACAGTTATCGGAGTAGTTAGACAAGACTGGACAGATATAGATAAACAATATTGGTCACAATTTGGAATTTCTCTAAAGACTTTGAAGAAGTTTGGTGTAAGTAGTATAAAATATTATTTGTGTGATGGTGTAGTAAAGGGAGTGTATAAGGAAAATAATCCCATGTATGCATATAAAGTATATGATAGATTTAAGATTTACAGACCTTTAGCAGATAAATATACTAAATGGCGTAATAATTTAACCCCATATGATATTCAGGGATATGAACAATTACCTAAAAAAGGTGATTTACTAATTATTACTAAATCTATGAAAGATGTTATGTGTTTATATGAAATGGGTTATACTGCTATATCACCAGCTTCAGAAAGTACATTTCTTACTCCAGACGTCATAGATGCACTTAAGCTTCGATTTAAACGCATTTTAATATGTTTTGATAGAGATGTTCCTGGAGTTAAAAATATGCGTAAGATAAGCCTTAAAACAGGCTTAAATGGATTCTTAGTACATAAGAAATTCCAAAGTAAAGACATATCTGATGCAATTAAGAATAATGGCTTTGAAGTAATTAAAAATTGGTTAAAAGAAACATTATGATATGGTTTACTTCAGATCTACATTTCTTTCACGACCGTATATTAGAATTTCATCCTAAGCGAAAAGAGATATTTGGAAGTACTGTTGAAAAAGCTAAAGAAGCTATGATACAGTTATGGAATTCTAGAGTAAACAAGAAAGATACTGTATATATTTTAGGTGATCTTGCATTTGGTGAAGTAGAAGATAAAAGGAAACTATTTCAAAGACTAAATGGAAATAAAGTATTAATACTTGGTAATCATGATAAAGTACCAGATCACTTAAAATGCTATTTTAATCATATTACTCAGATCAAGAATATTAAATTTAAGAAATCTGTATATAATTTCTTACATAAAGATCTAGAAGTAATAATGTGCCATTTTCCAATGTTAAGTTGGGAACACAAAGATAAAGGATCTGTTATGATACACGGTCATTGTCATGGAAAAGTAGATCAAATAAATACAGATTCTAAAGAATTAAGAGTAGATGTTGGTATAGACGGAAATCTAGCTAATTATGACTTGATATCTTTAGAAAAACTTGCAAATCATTTTATAAAAATAGAAAAATATAACGAACATGGAATGGTTAAATAGTACACCAGACTTAACATGGTTGCAATTAATTCTGATTAGTTTTATTGGAAATCTTTGTGGAAGTATACTTTGTACATATATTGATCGTTATGAAGCAAAGAAAAACAAAAAGAAAGAAAACGACAAATCAGAAAGTTAAAAATGCCACACCAAATATATATGATGGTATTGAATTTAAAAGTAAACTTGAAACATATGTTTATAAACAGTTAAAGGCTCATAATCTCAAAGCAGAATATGAGCCTATTAAATTTGAATTAATACCAGCATTTACATTTTGTGGTAAGAAGATTCGAGCAATGACTTATACTCCAGATTTTGTTGGAGATAATTTTATCATAGAGGCTAAAGGAAGACCTAACGATGTATGGCCATATAAATGGAACTGGTTTATGTGGTTATTATTAAATAAAGGATTAGCTGAGAAGTATAAGTTATTTGTAGTACATAATCATAAAGAGACAGATGAATGTATTAGACGAATTCAAGAACTATAAAAGAAAGTTCATACAGATATCTCATCGAACTGCAATATTAATGCACATCTTTGAGAAATCTGATGATGATTTTGAGGATATAATTCTAAGTGATCACGAAGAATATTATAAACAAAATCATAATATAAATATATACAAAGAAGCAGCAGATCAGTTCTTTAAACAATTTGAAGGAAATGAATGTCTATGTTTTGTAGAATGTTTAAGAGATAAATGTAATGAAATGCTAAAAGAGCATGGGGATAAAGTACAAAAACTAAAGCCAAATGAAAGTAACAGCAATCAGTGATTTACATGGTAATCTTATTGATATAGAACCATGTGATCTACTATTGATATGTGGTGATATATCTCCATTAGAGATTCAAAGAGACTATATTCAAATGACAAAATGGATATTTAATGAATTTCAAGAATGGATAATGAAGATAGATTGTTCTACTGTTATACTTACTCCAGGTAATCATGACTTTTGGTTTGAGAAAATGATTAATCAATCAAACACTTATCTATTTAACAAGTTAACTATATTGATTGACGGAGAGGAAAAAGTATATAACAGTACTGATGATAAATGGTATAAAATCTATGGAACACCTTGGTGTAAACAATGTGGACCATGGGCGTTTATGGCTAATCATGCTGAATTAGCTAAGAAATACGAAAAAATACCAAAAGATTTAGATATATTGATAACTCACGAAGCGTCTAATCTTGCAGAAGTAGGAACTACACACGATAATGGAACTGAAATCCAATATTGTTGTGCTGCATTAACTGATGAAATTAGACGAAAGAAACCAAAGTATGCATTATGTGGACACGTTCATACTGGAAATCATAATATTACAGCATGTCCTATATATGATTATGTATTTCAAGAGGAAACAGAATGGACTAATGTACGTGTAGCAAACGTAAGCATACTTGATGAATCTTATTCGATTTATTTTAAGCCAACAACATTTGAACTATAACTTAAAAATTTACGATTATGAAGAATTACGAATTAGTTAATTTACAATTAGACGAGCAAAATATGAATAATGATATAATGTCTCAGACTGAACAAGATATTTATTTTGAAGCAGATGAACTAAATGACATTGCATTCGTTAATGAGTTAATGGAAGCAGATCGTTTAAGTAAATTAGAAGAGTAATTATGGATATAAGTATACCTTATTACGAAGATAACACTCGTATAAGTAATAGTAATATCGGATGGTTCCTAAAAAAGGGACCCCGATATCTAAGGGATATGCTAGATGGAAAAATTGAAGGATTAAAAGCAAGTTTCTTAGATAAAGGAACTATGATTCATGAATATATTCTTCAACCAGAAGAATTCTGGAATGATTATATTATTTTAGATTTTGCAGTACCTAAAGTAAAGCAACAAAAAGATCTTCTAGAATTTTATTCTACTGCAAGATTAACCGATCCTTTTGCTACTGAAGAAGACATATTATTAATGAGTTATAATGCAGCTTATAGTAATAATAAATCTATCGATAAAAGAATTCAAGAAGCAAGAGAATTAGTAGAATTATATAAAAACTACATTGAATACTTTAGAAATAAAGATAGTAAGAAAGTTATTTCTTTTGCTGATTTGGCTCTTCTAAAGACCATAAAGCAAAATATGCAAGAGCATAAAAAAGCAAATGAGATTTTATTTGCTTATCCAAAAACATTTGAAGTTCACAATGAATTTCATATAAATTGGGAATTTCCAAATGCTTCTAAATTAGGAGATTTTCCTTGTAAATCTTTACTCGATAGAGTAATGATTGATCATACAAATAAGAAAGTAGTACTCGTTGATATTAAAACTACAGCTGATGTGTATAATTTCAGACATTCTATAGAAGAATTTGACTATTGTAGACAATTAGCTTATTACTGGTTTGCAATTTATTGGTATTTTAAAAATGAATTAAAACTAGATTTAGAAGAATATACACGAGAAACATATATAATAGCTGTTCAAAGTCATGACGGTTATGAAGTAAAGGTTTTTAATATTGAAAATCAATACATTGAAGCCAAAGTGTGTGTTATTGAAGATGCTATCAAACGCATAGCTTGGCACAAAGATAATGACTTATGGGATCATATAAAAGAATATTATGAAGGAGATGGAGCAGAACTACTATGATTATTAATAAATATACAAAACATAGTATATTTTCACTTCCTCAAATATTTTATGATACCTTTACAAAATATGATTTGAAAAATAGTGAATTTGTAAATATGTACACAAGTGATATGAATAATCCACTACTTTCAAATCATATTTTTTTAGTATTTCATAATACTAAAGCTTACTTAATAGAGAGATTAAAGAAACATAGACTATATTATTGTGATTATACTTTAACAATAGATAGAATTAATTATAGAGTATTTGCCTTTAATAAGGCTTATTCAATTCATTCCATAGTAAACAAGATAGATCTTGGTTTATATGAACGCTTAGGATATCAAGCTAAATTACAAATATTAAATTTTTGGAATATTAGTGTTGATAGTAAAGTTCATGAATACCTATTTAATCCTCTTGCAAAAGTAACAAAACCGGTAGGTGAAAGTATATCACTACAAGATTTAAAATATAGAAAAGCCCCAACAGCAAAAACTGAAGGGGCTTTATTGTAATGGCCGTTAAAATTTTTGTGGCTTTAAAAGTTAAATATTGAAATCATATTATCGTAATACTCCATTTTTGATCTTGGATCTTGTGCTTCCCATATACTTCTTAAAGGAGTGGCCTTAATTAATGATCGTTGGAATCGGTTCATACCTTTGTATGGACCTTTTTTTATCTCTTGTGTGGGATCATTTAACATCATTGTAGTTAAGTCACCCCAATATTGTAAAGTAGACCATGCAGCAGTAGGAGTATTAAGTAAGTTAATTACTTCAATAGGTAATATGTTACCACGTGTCTCTAATGAAGCTCTTAGAGTAAGATACGCTGCTTCTTGTTTCCACCAATTACGTTTGTCATCATCTGCCATCGCTCTTACTAAAGAAGAAATGATCATAAAACCTACTGTGGAAAATAAAACTTCATAAGTAACTCTTTTAAGACATCCTTTTTCGAAATCGTCCAATTCATCATAATGATTTTGATATAGTTCCTTTAATTGATCTATTTTGTTCTGATTAAAGTAATGTCTATATACATATTTAACTGCAGCTGGTACTTGAGCTTCGCTCCACATGCCTGTAGAATAGTTAAATTGACGTTTAGTTAAGAACTTAGTTTGTAAGTTAACCAAAATAAAGTTACGGAAGATAAGTAACAATTGTCCAATCACAGTTGCATGTAATTTACTTCTATCCAAATCTGTTAATTGCGTGTCAATTCTGGTGCCTACTTGTTTTGCCGTATTTCTAACTTTGTTTATAGTAGCTTCATCGAGAGATTTAGCGTACTCTGGTTTTATTACTAGTTTGTTGTTTTTAACTTCAAATGCATCATAAAAAGTTACACTTAGAGTATTCCATTTGGCATTGCCTTCCTTTTTACTCTTAAATCTTCTTAGGAATTCGTTTTTATTTAAGAATTTACCAGATTCAGGATCATATTTATAGTATAGACCAATTGCCAATGCCATTTTACCTTTTGTTACATAATCTGATATTTCATGTCCAAAATACCAAAAGTGCTGATTTAATGCTCTTAAAAATCTAGATTGATTAAGTTTACTAAAGGTTTGAGCATTTTCTCTTACTACACCTAAATACTCCATATAACATAGAACCTTGTCTTTGTTGTTTGAATGACCTATGTTCTTTATTGCATTCGCATATGACGGTATGATTAATTTTGTTGCTTGTGCAAGTTCCTTATTTCCAAAGTATATACCAGAGATTGCTTCTAGCCTGTTTTGTATCTTATTTGTAATGAGACCTGTAAGAATTACATTCATGTTTTGTGCTATACCTTGTATTCTAGTATATGCAACTAAGTTGTCAGCTAACTTACCAATACTTACTGTTACATGTTTACCTTTTGGTAAAGGAATATCTAATTCTAATGCATTCTTTTCCATACCATATACCAATTGATCTAGTACAGATTTTAATTTATCATATGTCTTACTTTCCAAACCTTGTATTCTACCACCTTTTTTATCGGTAAAATCTGTACGACTAACAAAATCAAGAGCTACTTCTAATTCTGGAGCAATTTCACTCATTTGTTCATAGTTCTCTGCCATTTTATAGTAAGATATCACAGATCCTACTATGTCATTTGTTAAAGCATTTGGATTTGATAACATCTTAATATACCTAGTAGGTATAAGTTTAACAAGTGACCCATCAGATCGTTTGGCATTTTCCAACATATATGCATTGTCGTCATCCTTTACAGTATAAGTATCTTCTATTGCATACGCTAACCCCTTTAAAATATTGTCCTTACTTCGGATTTGTGTCCATGCCCCACCTTCTATTTGTGGGAGTCTATATTTATTTTCATACTTTAAGAATTGAATTTTAGAGTTTGATAACTCCATTACATCAACAAGTTTATCATAAAGTTTCTTTAAATTTGCATCAGAAGTTATTTTACGATAATTTGCACTGTTGTCATACAATTCAGGATTTGGAATTCTTGTTTCTCCACGATCTGCATATTTAGTAAATCTTTTATCGTAGAAAGGTGATTCTTTATCGATTTCAGACCAGGATCTGTTAGGTACTTTGCGCATGTATTTGGCTCTTAACTCTTTCTTCGGAACTAATTTCTTCCAAAAAGAAGCTGGTACAAGATTTCCTTCATAGTCATATTTAGCATTTATAGAAACCCACGCATTATATTCAGCTTGACCTAATTTTTCAACTCTTTCTAATTCTTCATAGAATCTAGGGTTTACTTCCCATTCAGCTATGTCCATTACTTTGGACTTTTTTGATTTATCACGAGTTTTTAAACTTTCCTCAGAAATCAATTCATCATAAGTATTAATCCATGATTTTACTTGATCTGGCATACTATCAACATCTACTTTACCATCTTCTCTAGTATAAAGTCTCAACATGTTTTTTCTAGCCTTTTCATATAGTATTTGATCGTCAGATTTATTTGTATTTGATGAAAGAGTTTTAACATCATCCCAGAATTCTTCAACTATTTGGTCAACCGTGTTGCGTTGCTCCCACTTAGCAAATTTTTCTGGACTTAGATTCTTCTTTGCATTTTGTAGAGCTTTGTTAAATTTTTCCATATTTGGAGTATAATGTAGTTTCTCTCTTAATTTTTCATTATACTCTCTCATTTCTATTGCTATTTCTTTATCTAACCCAACTTTTACTGAACCATCTGGATAATATGGATTAGCTAAATTTCTACGTCTTGTTTCTAACTCTTGTAATTTTAGATAATCTTCATCAGATAAATCCTCTCTATGGTAGTCCCCATTCTTATCAACTGTAGTACTCAACAATAGGTTTATTTCCATGTTTAGGGAATCTCTACGAGATCTTGCTTCTTCACTAAGACTGTTAGTTAGTTCGTAATACTCTGGAGTAAACTTACGAATTGTGTGCTTAGCTTCCCAATCGTTATTTGCTTTATTCCATTTCTTTAATTGTTCTGAATTCAATAAGCCTGGTACTTCAGCAATATCTTTATCTCCAAATCCTAACTTTTCAGCTAACTTTCTTTGATGCTCTAAGTAATCTTGATAATGTTGACCATAATTTAAATCTCTTGTCATGAAACCAGTTTTATGTCCATTCCTATTTCTCTCATGCATGTAATCTAACTTAGATTTATTTACATGTGATAATATTTCTACAAGTTCTTTACCTACTTCCAATTCTTTTTCAGCAACATTATTTTTAGTATTAACTATCTTGTTAAGAATTATACGTACTAACTCACTATTAGAATATTGTGTACTACCTGCCCACTGATCCCATAGATTTATATCCACATCACCTTCATCTAATATTTTTTTAAGATGATCTATAGTAAATGAACCAGCTTTAGTTGCTTCTCTAATAAAATTATCTTTAGCAACAATGTCTGCTAAATTGTTATAGTTTCTTACTAATTCATAGTAGTCACCTACAGTCCTTTTTAAGTTTTGTTTTGTATCCTCAACTAATTGAGGATCATTTAAATAGTCAAACGTAGATTCATCATCCAACATGTTCTGGATATTAGTAGCAATGTTGCCATAAAAACCAATATAACCTTTCTTTATCATATCTAATTCTGCAGAAGTTATATCTAGCGGGTTATTGTACTTTTGGTTTTCATTTACTTTGGTTTGTAAAGCCTTTACTTCATTTAATGCAGATATTACATCACTTGCCATATAATCTACAAATTCAAAAGTAGCTTGGTCATTCTCTAATTGATTTAATTTGAACTCTAATGCTCTTAATTCATCTACTTTCTTACTGTCACTATATTTTGCATATTGGATGTCTTTTATTCTTCGCTTAATAGATTCCATTAACTTATCATAGACTTTGTTTACAGCTTCCGGAATCTTAGCAACTTTTTGATTGTGTATTTCTTTACCAAAGAAATAAGAGTTATCCAATATGTGACCAGATAAAAACGCTTTTGTGATTTCGTTTAAAGTGTCTTGTTTTTCATTAAATAACCCTTTTACCCAATTGAAGAATCTATTATACCATTTTAAAGCTTTAACAGAGTTTTCACCAATAGCTTGTACTAAGGATTCTTCACTACCAAATTGTTTTATACCTCTTTGCACAATAGGGGCGTTTCTAAACCAAGCAATATAATGGTGAGCATATTCATGAGGTAATGTGTCTTGATTTTCTAACAACGTGTTTAGTAAGACTCTACCAGCCATGTACCCTTCTACTTGAGCTTGACCCCTAAGATTAGGATCTGCTAATGCAGCTATTTCAATATTGGGATACAGTTCTTGCAATAATAAAGCTAATTCCTTATTTCTACCAGTAGCTTTTTGAGTGGCAGCTTTCTGATTATAAATATTATTATCCTGAGTAGAGAATGTACCTTGATTATCTATTGATTTAATTTGATTAGGTTCTTTAGCAATTATCTCGTGGTTTTCTTTTATTGTCTTTCCAGAACTAATATTTGGAATAACTCCATCATATTTGTTTATATCTTCAACATTATCATTCCATTTTTTATTGATGTCATAATCTAATTCCTCTTTTGATTTTGTTTGAAGTTGTGTTTGCAGATCTTTAAGTTTATCTTTGTATCTCTCTAATTCTTCCTTATGCATTTTATTTAGAAGTGATCCTTCTTCTCTGTAATGTTTATATTCTGGATCATTTCCGTATAACTGTTCTTCAATACCTTCTATAAGGAATTTAGTTACTTCAATATCTTTTTGAATTGTTTCTTTTAAAGTAATAGGTTTTGCTTTTTCTCTGCCAAATGCATTTATCATTTTAAACTTTTCATTTGGTACCGGATTCTTAATACTAAGAAATACAGGCATTAAGATGTTTCCATACATTTCAGAAGAACTTTTTTTTGGTGAAAAGTAAAACCCTAATCCCCAATCACCAGGATCGGTTGCTCCTCTCCAACTCTTAGAAAAAGCATCAAAATTTTCTGTAGTTCCATGCCACACCAAAAGTGGCTCACCATTCTCATCTACTACTTTGGATACATTGGTTTTATCTTCAGATTGCCAGTCCCCAAACCATTCTTTAAAGCTCTTAGAATAAGTTCTAGCCTTAGCTTGAATAGCAGCTACTCTATCACCATTATAATGCTCTAAAAGGTCTGAAAAGAGCTTAGATGGCTCCCCATTGGGAGCCTTATCTAAACCATAACCATTATTTTCTGATAATACATAATATGCAGCATCTTCATTACCAAATATCTTTGTATATTCCTTGAGTAAAGCTGCAACCTCTTTATTTTTAACATTTAAACACTGCATAATTATTCACATTCTTTTCTACGTTGTTTACCATTTGCTGTTAACTCATCAATTGAATCCTGCAAAGATGCATTTATTGCTTGTTCTTCTGTAGCTGGTTCAAATTCTATATCGTCTAATAAATCTTCTTCGGCTATTTCATTTCGCATAGAAACTTTCTTCTTATTCTCTGCTTCTGAATTTATTATAACAAAATTTTTAGCACGTGACACAGCTACATATCTCAACTCGTTTCTTAATTGCATTACATCTTTACCATAACCAAACGTATCAATTTCATTGGAGAGTATTAAAACTTTACTGTACGTACTACCTTGTGATTTCCAAACAGTTTGTGCGTACCCATAATCAATTGCTTTTCTAATTTTTAACCTACCTTGATTGTCTTCTAAATTCTTGGTAATGTTTAATTCATTATCAATGTTAAACGCCATTTGAACCAAATCTCTATATTTAGATATTTGCTTATTCTGTTTAGCTTCTTTAGCCATTCTCCACAATCTGTCTTTATATTCTACTATTTCAAATAGCTTAGAATCTGGTTCATTTTTATCAATTACAGTAATCTGGAAGTCATCCATAATAGTACTGCCAGTAGGTCTAATTGATAATTTGAATGCTTTAAATTCTATATCACCTTTATCAGTTTTAAACTTGACAGTAGTGTCTGTTATATTTTGAATTACATAATCCCCAGAGTTTACTAATTTATAAGATCCATCAGGCTTTCTAAGTTTGTTAGAATAACCCATTATAATATCACCTTTTACAAAGGGTTTAGCAAATTTTCCGTATCTTAAAGATCTAATCTTTGAATTATACGCAGATACTGCAGCATTTGTAGCAGTTAAAACTCTAAAATGTAAAGGATCAGCATTGAACTCTTCAGAAGTTACAATTTGTTTTAAGTTTTCATCTATAGTTGCACCATCCGAAGTGTACAATACTCCTTGACCTTTATCATTTATATCAGTTTGGTAACTCAATCCTTCACCTCGTCTAAGTCTGGTGGCTTCTTTTAAAATAGGATTATCACCCGTTCTTTCTACTTTGGTTAAAGTTATTTGAGGTACTCCATCAGATGTAAATACTTTAGAAATATGATCTGATTTTACAGGTCTTAATTGTGCAGAATCCCCAACATATATCACACTAATACCATCTTTAGCTACGATTTTCTGAATGTATTCATACAAACCGTCTTGCACCATTGAAGCTTCATCAATAATAATTAATTGACCTGGTTCATATTTCACTTGATTCTTAGATCTAAACTCTAGTTCTCTTAAATCCAATGAACCTTGCTCCATTGCTATATCTGTATCCGGAGTAAATCCAAATAGAGCAGAAAGCGTATACACATTAGCATTAGGATTGTTTTGTTTAGTTATAACATTTGCTCTATGAGTAGGAGCAGTATATACAATGTTGCCTCTACCAATTCTGTGATCTAACCACTTACTAAATATACCAATGATAGTGGATTTACCTGTACCAGCATAACCAGATAAAGTAATTTCAGTTCCATAGTCTTCAATGAACTTCTCTAGTTCATATAAAGCTGATTTCTGTTGATCATTTAATGAGAATGGTAAATTGATTTTAAACCCATCATTAAACGTAAATACATACTCTTCTTCTACTTTCTTAGCTTCTTCAACTGCTTTTGGTAAATCTTTTGCAAGTAAAGCAGCTTCATCAGTAAAACCAAATTGATTAGCATAATCTAAGAATTCCTTAGTAGTATCTTTTTCTTTCTGAACTTCGGCTTTGATTTCAGCAACATATCTGTCTACCTTATCTACATAACTTTGACCAAATAAATTTATAAATAGATCTCTTTCTGTGATTCCATCCTTAGCCAATTCATAAGAAATTGTGTTTGCAATACCTTGAACAATTCCTTCTTTATCCCCACGTTTTATTGCTTCCCGTGTTTCTTCTTCGATTTCAAAATCTTTATATTTCTCAATTCTATCTTTTATTGACCACGCATCTATCCCAGGTACAATACTCCATGACATGAATTCAGCAGCTAATTCCTCTGGTAAATTTGGAATTTTTGATTTCCAATCCGGAAATATTTTATTTATAAAAGGTTCTAGAGAAAATTTCTTAGTAGTATCAGCAATTGCTGGTTGTTTGATGTTTGATTTATTCCTTAATAACTCTCTTACTTCCATCAAAATTTTTGGGAATTCTGTACCCCATTTACCTTTATCTTGAGTATGAGTAAGAGTTGCATCACCTGTGGATAATAATCTATTTAAAGCTTCTGGATTTTGACTGAAAGATTCTAACAATAAATCTCTCATAATATCACTGGATGCTTTATCCCAAGAAACTGTATTTAAATCTTTAATTTTTCTACCAATAGATTTTGCTTGACTACCTGAAGCAGTTTCTAGTCGTTTCTTAACTGCTTCTTTTTCGTCATCTGACATAGAAGAAAATACTAATTTTTGAGCTTGAAATGCTCCTTCTACTGTTTGAAAATTACCACCAATGCGTATAGAAGATTCTGGTTTATCACCAGATATAGTAAAAGGTCTAATTGCGAAATTACTTAAGTCTGCATTTTCACCAGTACCAGCATATATATTAATTGTTTCTGAAGGTTGTTCAGATGCAAATAAATCTTGTTGAGTAGCATCAGAAGTTCTTAATTTAGTCAAAGGTTTTGTAACTAAAACTTTTACAGATTCATTTCCACGTTTCCATTCAATAACATCACCTACTTGAGCTTGTTTCCAATAATCTAGGTGTCCTTGTGATTCATATCTTGTAGTTGCTGTTCTTTCTCCATTTCTAACTGCTTCTATAGTTGATTTAGATTTTAATCCTGGTCTGCCATGTTCTCCATAATCGAATGTCATATTACCTTTGAATTTAGCTGGAACCGATTGATCAGGAGCCAACTCATATTCAATTTGCCATGCTTCATTTATTTTTGGTAATACTTTGGAATTAAAATATTCTGTAGACCAACCTTCTTTTTGAGACCATGCTTCTGCAAGGTTTGTAGATGCATTCGGTTGTACTGGAGACTGTTCATCAATTTGTGGTTTATTATACTCAAAGTTATCCAGATATTGTTGATATGCCGCTTCTGCATCAGCTTCACCTTTTTGAGTTTGATAGTCTTTAACCCATTCTCGATAAGATAATGGTTCAGTTGCTTGTTGAGTTTTAACCGTTTGCTGTATATTAGCAAACATGTCTGTGTTAAATTCACCAGCTTGATTAAATGCCTTTGCTTGTAAACTAGCTTTTACCGGAGTAAGATCAGTAACCCAAGTTATTGGTTCTTCTGGCATAATTTCATAACCCTTTGGTACAACATTATTGTACTTTAAAACTGATTTACTACGACCATTTTCTATTAATACATTGCCTCTATATGCAATTCCCTTTTTATTAATTAATCGATATACTGGAGCTTCATCTTCATTAATACCTATATATTCATATAAGAATGTTGTTCTAGGATCATTGTTTCTATCTAATTTTACTTTTTTAAATGGTGGATATATAGGTTGACCATTTTGATTGAATGAAATTATAGATTGAGACTTTTTATCATATATAATGCCAGGAATTTGTACTTCTACTCCTTTCTTATTTACTACAGTAAAACCACTATCTTCGTGAGGTAACGCCCTGTATACAGGTCTACCTTCTTCTTCAATAGTTTCTCTACTAGAATCTAATACGTAATAATCAATAGTAGGAACTACGTGGTCGTTCCACCACAAGTCTTTTATTACTTGGAATACTTTAATATCTTTAACCGCATCATCAGGATTTCGTTCTAAATCTCTAATGTAATCAAAATAACCTATTTCCTCTCTGATTGAATTAGGTACATATCTAAAGATATTATTCTTACCAAATGCATCACCAGAAGTATAGAAAGCATACAATGCAAGATCTTTTGCAAAATCTCTTATTTCCTGATAATCACTATCCCACAATTCCTCCCAAGCTCTAATGATCTCATTTTCCAAGTTATTATCACCACTCTTGTTTGGTTTGTAAGCAATAAAATCAGGACCATTTAATTCAGTTGTATCTTCCTTTGGTCTACTAAAGATGTTATTAATAAGTACATTTTCAAATGAACCATCACTACTTAATAAATCTGGATATTTGCCACTTCTTACATCAGATTTAATTCTATCCAATCTCTTAGAGATACTATTTGGACCACCTAACAAACTACTGAGCTTTATTCCATTTTCAGCTAAATACTTATTAAAGAAACCAGCTTTATACGTAGCTTCCATACTTCTGGTAATATTATTAATGTACGTATCATCACTAATTGCATAACCCTTAGTATAGAATTCTATTAATGTTCTTAAGTTTTCAAATTCTGGAGTAAGTCTAATCATTGTGTTTTGGAAGGCAATTCTAGGGAATATTAATGCATCTTGCATTTTCTTACCTAAGAATGTATTTGAGAATACCTTTATAGGATCTTCAAATACTTGTTGCTCTACCATGAATTGTTTCCATTTATCCAAGAATGCACTTTGTAAACCAAAATTATTACCAAAGCGCTTAGTATCAATTTGAGATAATGTAGTTAATTCAGACAAAGATCTTGAGAACGGATTAAGTTCTTGATAAGTCTTCATAATAAGCAACTGATTGTAGTACCAATCAAATGTTTCTTCTTTTTTCAATTGCTTCTTTAAGTAATTGACATCGAACATCTTTTCTCTTTGTTTAACACCTACACCTTTATCATTCAAAAAGTCTAAAAGCTGATCATATTTACCTTTAGATAAAGATTTTGCTTTCTCAAAATATGTATTCCAAATAGTTCTATATGCTAGACTTTCAGGATTTTTGTTTTGTGTATCTACATTATAAAAGCCAGAGTATTTATCGTATTCTATTGCAAAGTCTTTTAATATCTGTTGAGGCAAGAAATAAAATGTACTTTCGCCTTTACCAGATCTAATCAAGAAGTTAGTCATATTAAATGTTAACTTCCTTACATTCAATCGAATGATGTATGGGTCTTTTGCAACGTCCACATGAGCATTGATTAATGCTGATAACCAGTCAAGGATATTAATCTTATTTCTATCATTACTCTGGATACCATACAAATTGCTTATACCATAGTCTCTTAAAATTTTATTTGGTTTAAATCTTAATTTGACCAATTGAGTAAGAACTTGATGAGCATTTGCTAATGCAAATGGACCAATACCAAATTTACCACCATTCAACTCTGCCTTAGTTCTACTTTGGAATGTTGGAGTAGCATAATACAATTGAGATTTACTTGTACGTTTACCTTGACCAGTTATTGTATCTACTTCTTTAAGAATTGTATCCTTCAAGTAATCTGTTACTGTATCCAGTGGTTGTCTGGCTTCTGCAAAGTTCAGTGGGTTAGAAATAACTGATATATACATATCAAGAAGCATATTTTCATTTGCTTCCTTTGAATTAGCTTCAAAATCAGTTTTACCATTATATCTTTCGTAGACTTTACGAACTATGGTTTCATCATCTAAACCAGCTTCTCTAAGTCTATTAGTATAATCTTCCTTAGTCTCAAATTTGATTCTATTACCATTCTTATCATAGTTATATCTAGCAACGAATAATTTATCAATATCGAAGTCAGAACCAGTAAGAGATGTGAACTCATCAGGTAATGTAATAGTATCACCAATTTGTTCAGGATACAAATCTACCACTTTAAGAGCTGCAGTTGATGCTTGACCTTGAGCAGGGATACGATAACCCATTGCAAGAGCTTTAGAATTCGGACCAACAATATCATGATCTATCAACCACTTTTTAGCTTCACTGAAAGTCTTTTTATCGTAATCAGGAATTATGTGTTTCAATAAGTTAATTGAAATAACACAATCCATAGTACCATCAGTGTTTGCAAATCTTAGCTTTCTTTCATTTTGTGCGTCTGAAGTTACAGCAATTCTATTATACAATATTGAAGACATTTGAATAAACATACCACCTGGTAAGTTAGTATCAACAATTGACTTATTCAACATTGATATAAGACCACTTTCTATCCAAGAGTTATCAGATAAACCAGAAATTGGTGCAACAGTTTCACCATTTTCAACATCCAAACCATTAATAACATTGTCATTCATGTTTGAACTTAGAGCTTTGCGTTGCATAATTTCAGCAAACCTTTGTACACTTACTTGGGGTTTATCTGGAGTAATACCAAAATCTCTTTCTATCTCTTTTCTACCAGCCTCAGTAATCGCATTATGAGCACCATTAAAATTGTTAATTAATTCATCACCACTGTACACTTTACCATCTGGTGTGGTATATTTCCATGCACTTCTGATATTACCCATAGCAGCTTTTTGTGCTTGAGATACAAACATTTGTCTTTCTGCATGGTGAGGATCAGTAATTAACTGGCGTCTAAAGTTAGTTAAAGACTGTTTGTGAGTAGGCATTGACATCAAACTGTCCATGTCTATTTCTTTATTAGTCTTATCTTTATAGATTCTTGATTTAACCTCTTTAGCCCTTTGTCCTACTTTTACTGCGGAATCAAAAGCAAGCATGTGGATATTACGTGATTGCATAACTTCCAACACTTTACCCATATCCCCAGTAGAGAAGATACGATGTACGGGGAACATTGCCATCTTATCAAACACTGGTATATCCCTTTTAGCACCTACATCGTAGTGATCACCAAAATACATGAATTTCAAAGGCTTCAATGTAACAGCTAATGCTTCGGCATATGTATCCATATCTGCTTCGAGATCTGCATTTGGATCATTAAGTAAATCAAATGCTTTTGCTACTTGTGGTGTCCAGCCATCTACTCTACGTACTAATTCTTTGTAAAACTCTGGGGATATTAATACTGTAGCATCAGTTTGATTTACTTTACCTTTTGGATTAAGATAACCATCAAATTTATCTCTTACTATAAGATTAGCTGCATCTTCTACATCCTGAGGTAAAGCTTCAGAACTATCGTAAGTTCTAATTGCCTCATCTAATGTCATATTGTGCATTTCCTGAAGCAAGCGTATAGCCGCAGATCTTTTAGCATACTCTGCAATTTGATCAGCTTGTCTACTTACGATAACATTATCTGATAGTGTACCTACGTTCACTTCAGTGAGATCTGCCATTGTATTTCCTTCTTCGTAGTCTATTCTTGGAGTAACACCAGTGGATAATACCTCACGTAAACGTTTAATTTTATCTACAGGATTTTTGTAGTAGGCTGGGTCTTTTATAAAAAGTTTCTCAAATTCAATTACTGAAGAAATGGTATTGGCAAAATAATTACCAATCATTTCAGCAGCACCAAGATTTTCGCTATAATTAGAAACTGTTGCAGATTTTTTATAATGTGATGATGCTTCTTCTAATGCCTTCTGTGGTAATGCTAAACTCGTTACACTAGCTATTTTATTACCATCCCATTTAATTATACCTAATTCTTGTGCATAATTTAACTCATCTTTAAATGCATCCCACAGGTAGTTATTCATTAGATTTGCTTTTTCAGCATTACTGAACTTATTCCAATTATTTCTTATTTGAGAAATAATAGAAGTTCCATATTCATTACCACCAAGATCTTCTGCTAGGTCTAATGCTTCGTTAAAGTTCGAAAAATCTTTTTCAAATTCAATACCATTTAACGTAGGTCTTTCTTTCAATTTAAAGAATCCATTGAAGTATCTGAATCTATAACCATTTCTATTTCCTGTATCATAGTTCTTTACTTTTTGTTCCTCAGTTAAATTATTTTCATTCTTGTAATTAAATTCAATGGTATCTAATTCAGTTTCAAAGTAATTAATAAATCTTTTAAGAATTTGAGCATCGAATTTTATTTCACCATTACTTACGTCAAATGGATTTTTAAAGTTGTTTATTGCAGTACCATATAATGTATTATATGTTTGAGAATCACCCATAGTAGGTAAGATAATTCTACCTGCTCTAGTGAATGTCATCTTAGCAATATAGTCTTCAAGAGGGGATATTTCTGTGTACTTACGTCCTTTATCTGCACTACCTTGTTCTTTAAAATAAACAAGAGTTTCAAATCCTATTTTACCTTTAGCATCTGCATTATTATATAAATTTGTTAACAATACAGAACCCTTGAAGTAATTAGGATTGGTATTATTACCAGTATTGTATAATACTTTGGTAAGTGCTTCTACTGTTGCTGGGTCATTATCCAATCTTTGAACCATGTCAGACAAATAATTGTGTTCTGATATAGGATACAACAATTTACCATCAGTAGATAATACTGATAATTCATCAGAAGAAGGATGCAACATTGCATATGTTTCAGCAAGTCTTCCTAAGAATTTAGAGTCATCATAATATTTTGTAATACTTCTATTATATTGACCAGGAACTACGCCACTTTCTTGAATCTTTGCTAAGTCCTTTACTTTAGAATTAAAGAAGAAATATATACCTTTATTGGATCTATCTGATAACATTGAAACTAATGACTCAGTAGAATCTGAATTATAATATTCCTTAGTAAGGAAGGAGTTTAATGATTCTAAATCAATTTCTACTCCAACTTTATTAAGTAAATCAACTACCTTATTCTTAATAGTAATTAACTTCTCTGGTACATACTCTTTATAAGTTTGACCATTTACTAGTTTCTTGTTAGGTGTAGTTTTGTATTTTTCTACAATCTTTATTATTTTATTGAATTCATTGTTGATTTCTCTAGCTACGAATTCTTCAGACTCGCTAACTTTTGCTTTAAATAAGTTATCAGAAGTATCTAATACACCACTGTTTGTTATTAAATTGTAATTCCAACCCTCTAATATATTTTTAGATACTTTATTTGCATTCTCATCTTTAACATACAAGTTAGTTTGTTCATTACCGTTTTCATCTTCAACTTTTTCTGATAAAATACCAACTAACTTGTGTCTAGCTTTACGGAATGTGTTTCTAAACTGAGTTTGTAAATTCTCTCTTGCTATTTTTTGAACTTCGTCTTCTTGAATACCTTTCTTTTGTACATATTCATTCGTAATCTTGTATAATTCATTATACAAAGTTTTAAATAATGGTGTTACTTTAGCAAGTTTTGCACTCTTGTCCATCATTCCTTTGAATGTGTTTTCAGAGTGAATTTCATTAATAATGGTATTCCAAGATTTATCAAAGTCGACCATTAGAGGTAAGCCTGTAACAGGACTCTTTATTGCAGCAACACCTTGTACTTTAGTCACAGTGCCATCAGGATTTGTTTTTTGTTTCATGACAAATTCTGTTCTAGGCATTGTTGCAATGAAAATCTTTATAGATGCAAGAGCATTATCTTTAACTGAAACAGACAGTTGTTCTTGAATGTAGTTAGCCATTTGATCTCCTACGCTATTACCAACTGCTTTTTCATCAATTTCTGCATCAATGTTTTCTTGTTTATCTACTGCTCTTATTTGATACTCATTTAATTTATTTATGATTTCAGGTTTAAATACAGTATCGAACGTATTGTAGATTTCATCTCTAACTTCTCCTTGTTCCTTAGTAATAGTTCCTTTTTCAACTAATTTGGCTGTTATATCTGGTTTTAATGCAGCTTTTAACACTCCATAATTAAGATTTTGCAAATCATCACGTAGTCTTATGTTATTTAATGTAAATAAAGCACCTACAAGTGAATTTACAGTTTCTTTGAATTGTGTGTTAGTAATGTTTTTAAATTTGTGATTTCTTATTTTAAATGGAGCACCTGCACCTTTATATGCAGCAAGAAATTCATTTACAGCAGCCGAATCTTGTTTGGATCTATTGTAATAACCAGAATCGATTCTATTAAAAATATTATCAATACTAGTATCGGTTCTCCAAACCCATTTACTTATGAAATTCTTAATAGCTTTCCAAGCTCTTTTAAGAAGATTTAATTCAGGATCTACTTTATTCAGCATATACTGCCTAAAGTCTTCTGCTAAAGCTTCTTCTACTTGTTTATCACTTCCAACAAAACCAGTTCTATTTCTATAGAATTCATAAATTTTCTTTCTTTCCTTTGGAGAAATAGTTAATAATGATACTCTATGGAATGCTTCATGATACAATGTACCACGTTCTGCACCTTTCCACAGTATGGTAGAATCTTTTCTAACAAGACCCATAGCATATTCATTACCACCAAGTGCAATAGCATCTTCAACGATATGTAAAGAATCTTCTGGTAATCCTAATTTATTTCTAAACCATTGAATTTCTTCTGGAGTTACTACTTCTGATATATTTCCTGCAACTTTACGAAAAGGTACATCAAAATCTTCATCAATACCCAAGCTCAAAGGATCTATTTCTCCATCATTAGTTATTTCATCTATATAAGAATCATCTTGAGTGGTGGCTTCAGAAGTTGTAACATCTTCAGTAACATTTGTCTGTGGTTCTGGAATACTAGGAATATTTGGCAATGAACCTGCTTTGTTTTCAACAGCTTCTTTTACTTCAGGATTATTGATCTTTCTTGGTATCTTTTGAACATCTTCAGCATATGCGAAAGAATCTTTGAACAGTTGATCATCTAAATCACTTTTTATTATACCAGCTTTTTCTAATACTCCCATAGTATAAACTGGAGTAGAAGAAATGAAGTCATCCTTAGTAAAGGATACGCCTGGAATAATATCAAGTGAGTCAATAGAATTATGATTAAAATAATCATATATTGAAGGTAATGCCTCTTTTACTGGTCTAAAGAAATTTTTTCTAGCTACACGCCAATGGAATCCCATTAATGCTTCAGCTATGTCTTTTTTATCCTGAGTAGATAAGTTACCAATATTGAATGTTTTTTCACCAATTACCAAATTACTTTTATCATCAATATATAACTGCTTTTCTTTTAACCAATCAAATGTTTTATCTGCAGTAGTTACTTTAGTAGCATCTCCAAATCTAACCATGAAATCAATTAATTCTCCAGCAATGATTCCTGTATCTCCATATTCAGAATTAGGATTAGCACCATAATTAATTAACAAATTGGCTAAGAATTCAGCTTGTTTTCTATCAAATCTTTGAAGAGTTAATTGTAACGGTAGCATTTGATTTGATAAAGTATTGGATTTTGGTGGGTAAATAAACAATTGTCCACTACCTCCTTTACCAGGTAATTTCTCACCATTGGCTCCTATTATATCAGAATCTTTTACAATACCATCACTTATACCAAATGTTACTTTTTCTGGAGTAATGTCAGTAATTTCTGTTGGTACTTCTAACCCTTTTACTTCATGAATTGGTCTGAACACTGCTCTACCATCTTTTCTAACAACATTAGGTATTCCTTTAGTTCTAACTATTGTGCTAGGTACTACAGCTTCATCATTTGTTGCAGACTCTATTGTAGAAATTACTGCATTTCTAAATCTACGTAAATCTGCTATAGATAAATCATTAGCATTATTAATAAGATTAATATCCTCTTCTGTAAGCCTTTCTTTAGGTATGCTAGATAATTTTGCTGCTAAGAAAGTTCTAGCTCCAGAAGGAGTTTTCAAAGCCATTGCATAATCGCCAGTGCCATGATGAATTAACATTATTATAGATGCAGAATCATATGTACTAGGATCATTTTCTTTATATGGTTTATGCCCCTTTTCTGTATAATCTTTATTTATAACAAACTCACAGAAACTATCATTAAAAAAGTTTGGATCTTTTATTCTCTCTGCTAATTCCTTGCCTGGCTTGGTACCAGGATAAATAGGCGTTGTAGCATCAGGATTAAAGAACAGTGTATGAGATACCTTATCTTGTACTAATTCTTCCATTTCTAAAGATTCATCCAAATCTCTAGTCTCAGAGTCCATATCTGTTCTCCTATTCATTGTGGATTCTGTAGCAATCTTCTTACGGGCCCATTTTACTTGAGATTCTTCAGTTACTTCAGGATTAGAATTGTTATATGTTTCAGATACTTTCTTATCTTCCTCATCAGAAACAGCTTCAGAGTTTGCAAAATCTATTAAAGCTTTTTCATCAGCTCGTTCAAATTCTATTTCATCTTCTTCATCTTCTTGAGTTTCAACAACTGGTTGAGGTTTAGATTTAGGTTTGCTTTCAGTATCTTCTGTTTCCGGTTCTTTTTTTTCTCTTACTTTGGCTAAAGTTTCTTCAAATTCTTTGCTTAACTCTTCCAAACCTTTATTGGGAAACTCCTCATCTTTCTTTATCTCTACCTCTGCTACTGGTATCTTAGTATCAATGTCAGGAGTAGCCCTATCATCCATTATAGGAGTCTTTGGAGATTCAACCTTTTCTTGTTCTACTTTAGAAGCTACTTGATTATCTACTTGAGTTTCGTTGTTAGTAATAGGTTGTTGATCATCACTTTGATTAGCTGCTTCTCTAGACATTTCTTTTGCAGATTCTGCTTCAACAACATCCTTTGCATTTTCTTCTACTATCTTTGATGACTCATCTGAATTGTTTATATAATTATCAATTCTTTCTTTTATCTTTTTACCTATCTTCTTTTTTGATTCATTAGAAGCGTTGTTGAAGTTTATAAGTTTACCATCTTCCAAAGTATTACCGAATATTTCATTCATCTTATGCTCAGCTACCAAAAGGTCATGATTTGCAATCATTGTGTTGACATAACTATCAATACCTTTGTTAACCAAATTTGGAGTGGCTATGAAGTTTGAACTGAATCTAGTACCTTCTGATAATTGATTTAGTTTAGCATCTATGTCTTTTAATATATTAGGTATTTCTTTTGAAATAGATTTACCAACAGCATTTGACTCATTCGTTATACCAAACTTTTGTTGATTTTCTTCTGGCTTAGATTCGAGTGCTGTTTTTAATTGTTCTAATGCTTGCTTTTGAATGTTTAACTTAGTTAATGCAACAGCAGTAAGCTTTTCTTCTGGAGAATAATGGTTTAACATTTGATCATTTTCCAGAGTAGTATAGAAATTATTATCTGCTTCTTGTGCTTGATTGGCATTGTCAAGTGCTTCTTGTGCATCTATTGTTGCCAAGTGTTGCAACCCAATTAAAGTATTATATTCAGTAGTTCCAGGATTATATCCAATAGTTTTACCAATGTTCTGATTTACTTTAGATTTAGATAAACTAAAGATATTATTTGCAGTAGCTATCTCATCATTTAAATCTTGTTCAGTGATACCTTCTGGTAGATTGTACTTGTAGTTTTCAAGTACATCAAGTACATTTTGTTGATAGTTTAATTTTTTGTTTGCCATCTCAGAGTAGGACATAGCTTTGATCATTGCATCTTTTTTACCAATGTGATCTGCAACTACGTCTCTTACAAAAGAGTTGGCAGTCATGTCTTTGTAAGTCTTTAACCCAGAATGATAAGCAATTGTAGGTCCACCCATGTATAAACCTAATGCAAAACCACCTTTTACATCATTCCAAAATTGAGGATCATTTGCTAATTCTGATTCAGTATCTATCCCAGATAATATCTTTGCAGTACGATAGTTGGCATCAGCTAACCCCATTAAGGATTGAAAGACACTGCTAGACTTTTTATCATACTTACCAGAAATATAATCATAATCAAATATGTCTTGGTTAGCTTCTTCAAATGCTTCTCCAGTAGCAGAGAAACCTAATCTACCGAGTGCCTTGGCGGCTTGTAAGCTAGCATTTTTTACTGGAGAATTATATGCAAGTCTAGCATTAAATCCAGTATAAGCATCTATAAGTTTATTGTATTTACTTGCTGCAGCTTCAGTTAATTTTGTACCTGTTTTTAATAATGGGTTTAAAGCAGTTTTAATTGGAGCTGTTATTATTTTACCCATAGCTTTACCAAGAGGTGCAAATACTAAAGCAGATTGAGCAACATCCATAGCAGATAATGCCATGTTGTTATCATAAACTCTTTCTAATCCATTTTTCAGGGATCTTTTTGCATTGGCTAATGCCTTATCATTAATATTAATTTCTCCAGATATAACTCTATCTATTATTTCATCATCAGATATCTTAGAAACATCTACATTAGGATTTTGTTGTTTTAACTGGTTTCTACCAATTTCAGCATATTGCTTAATATCAATACCTTGTTCCTTTAAACTATCTTCAATTCTAGATCTATACGCACCATATACTTGAGCCAAAGACTCTCTGTGTCTACTATAGATATTTCCAGCTATACTAATTGCTGTAGCTGCAATTGCACCACCCCATCCAATTAAGTTAGATGCAGCACCAATTCCAGGGACAGCGTTCAATGCTCCAGTAGTAGCATAGTGTCTACCTAACCACAAAGCTCCGGTAGCTAAAGCATCTGCAATATAACCATCAACAGTTG
>OGQX01001216.1_pt1 | contig 24209 bp, 14 predicted proteins | sample 1553291 | NCBI WGS metagenome assembly OGQX01 (sample SAMEA2580030, study PRJEB22360) | human gut metagenome | biome: human gut; feature: human-associated habitat; material: faeces | place: Denmark | collected 2008/2010
CACCAGATACAGGCCGAAGGTCAGGTCGGAAAAGGTCGCGTTGCCGTCTTTATCGACGGTCACGGGATCGGAGGTGACGGGAGTCAGCTTCCCTTTCAGCTCCGCCAGCCGCCCCGCCAGATCCGGGGACTCGATGTCGCCGAATTCGGGAATGTCCGCCTGAATTTCTTCCACGGGGACGAAGCTGTAGTTGCCGTCGTCCTCCGCCACGTCGCCCACCTTGTACAGGGCAAGCGTGCCGCCGCGGACGGCTTTTCCCTTGTAGGTCATGGAGACGGTGATGCTGCAATGGCCGTTCCGGCTCTCATCCGGAACCGCGTGGGCGGCGGCGGACAGGGGCAGAGCAAGCAGGAAAAGCAGCGCCAGCAGGCCGGAAATAACATGCTTTCTCATGAAAAAACCTCCTATTTCTTTCTGCGCCTGGGCAGCAGCAGAAGGATCAACAGAATCAGCAGCATGGGGATCGCCATGACGGGCGCCACCAGCATGGGCTCTAACTGGACGGCGTCGGCGGTGACCCGCACGGTTTTGACTTCCTCGATATTGTCGATGCGGTGTCCGCGAACCAGCAGACGGTGGGTATTGATGCCGTAGGGGGTGCAGGTCACCAGGGTGCAGTAGTCCTGGCCTTCTACAATTTCCAGTGCGGCGGTATCCTGCGGCTCCACAATGAGGATTTGATCCACCTCATAGGTCAGGATCTCATCCAGCACCCGCAGGAGGAAGGTATCCCCCTCCCGGAGCTTGTCCAGGTTGGTGAACAGCTTGGCGCTGGGCAGACCCCGGTGACCGGAGAGGACGCAGTGGGTGCTCTCCCCGCCTACCGGCAGGCTGGACCATTCCAGATGGCCGATGGCGACCTGCAGGACGGGATCCTCCGTGCCATGGTAGATGGGCAGGCTCACGTCAATTTCGGGAATCTCGATATAGCCCATGACCCCCTGACCGGATATGTCCAGCAGGCTTTCGTATTCGGCCTTCTGCTCCTCGGAGAGGAGGAAGCTGTTGCTGCGACTACACAGGTTCCGGTTATACTGCCGGGCGGCGTCCCAGATGGCGTCATAGCTGGCGTTGTCGAGAGCGGCCACGTTTTCGGCGTAGGTGGCGATGGCGCGGGTCTGGTGGAAGGAGTTCCAGTAGTCGCTGACGGTGGGGTACAGCAACAGGGACAGCCCTATGAGCAATAGGATCACCAGAACAATGGTGGATAGATGTTTTCGCATACAGGGTTCTCCTTGTGGCTGTGTGCCGGGGAGGGGCGCTCCCCGGCACAGGACTTAGGTATAGAAAGCGGAATTACAGGGTGTGTATCCTCAGGAATTAACGATTGGCATCGCTCATGCGCTTCTTGGTGACCAGCAGGACGACCGCGCCCAGCACCAGGACAGTGCCCAGTACATAGAAGACGGTAGTACCCATACCACCGGTGGAGGGCAGCTCGGTACCGGCCTTGTTGACAACAACAACGGCGGTTGCGGCGATGGTATCAATATCGACCTTAACCTCAATTTCTTTAGCACTCACATCAACGACATTGCCGTCTTTGTCCAGATACACGGTGGTATGCGTGGAGGTGCTACTGGTCTTCACAGCTTGGACAGTGACAGGGGCAGTCAGCTTGTTATAGCCGGCAGGAGCTGTGACCTCCGTAATTTCATAGCTACCGGATTTAACACCCTTCACAACGATCACGCCGCTGTCAGGTGTGGTGATCTGGTTCGTAAGACCTGCGCCAGCGGTGGTACCAGCATAGATGTAAGCGCCGTTGGCGTCAGCAGTAGACTTCACATAGAACGGGAACTCGAACACAGCGCCGGGCAGGGCATTGCCCTTATTGTTGACCTTCTTCAACGCAATGGCATAGGTGAAGATGGTTTCATCAGTTTCTACCTTGTCGGGACCAGGCTCATCGCCGCCCTTAGTCGTCCACGTTACAGTGACATTGTTGGTGTTGCCATTGCCATCAATGGCGGCCTTGTCAGTTACAACAGCGGTGTAGGTGATGGTGACGGTAGCACCATTGTCATACAGGAACTTGTTATTGACCTCGTCATACCAGTCAATGACGATCTTCTTATTAGCAAACTGGTCAGTGACATTAGCCTGGTCACCGGCGGTTGCGTTGTTGCCATCATTGTCTACAATGATGCTGGTGACAGTCACATTGGACAGGAACTCGGGCAGGGTATCCTCGATGGTATAGGAAACGATTTCCTTTGCATTCGTACCAGCGCCATAATAATTGGAGGTCTTGAAACTAACGGTATAGGTGACCGTGTCGCCAATGGAGACATCATTACTAGAGGCAGTTTTACTCAAGTCTTTAGGTGTAGAACTATTCTTGTCAACAATGGTAACATTTGGCATTGTTGAATCAACGCTGATAACCTGGTCACCCTGAGTGGTAGTCACAACATAATAGCCATAAGCTAGTTCTTTAAAGTTCAGGGCTGAGCCGTCACTTGTGGCCGTTGCAGTGGCTGTTGCAGTTGCCGTCCAAGCTTTCAGGGCAGTTTTCAGCCCCTCACTCATATTCTCCCCATCTTTGGCCGCCGAAGTAGCGCTGATATAGCCATTAGCATCCGCACTGAAATAGTCCTTGAGGCTATCGGGAATTGTGCCGGTGTAAGCGATACTGCTGCCGTCCGCGTTCACGGTCGCGTCAAACAGTTTGTAGATGGTGTAGGTTTCGCCCTTTGCGGCGTTGGAAATGGTAATGGAGCCTGTGCCACCCGTAACCGTTACATCTTGGGCAAAGGCTGTGGTGGCCAAGGCGAAGACCATGACCAGTGCCAGCAGGAGACTGGCGAGTTTTCTTGCGTGTTTCATTTTTTGTGCTCCTTCTTTCATCATAATTTTGAATTGGAATGGTGGCTTTCCGCGTATCAGGAAGATGCCTCATCCTCCTTTCGACGCCTGCAATGGCTATACAACAGGGTCGCCGCGCCGAAGATCAGCGCCAGGCCGCCTGCGGTATAAGAGGTTGTTCCGGCTCCGCCGGTGTCGGGAAGCTTGTAGCCCCAAAGGGTGTCCTGAATGGTAAGCTCCAACACCTTGGAGTCGGTGCCGGTGGTAACGGTCAAAGCCGTTCCGGTGTTGCTGGCCTTTTCCAACGTTCCGCCCGCTTTCTCCGTAGCCGGGTAGAGTGTGGCACTGCCGTCCTCCCCCACTTCCAGAATCCAGGGTCCTGCCGTCATGTAATTTGACGGCGCCTGTGTCTCACGCAGATCGTAGGTGGTATTGCGCCGGATGCCGGAAAAGAGCGCGATGCCGTCTTTACCGGTGGTGACCTCCATAGAGTTCTCTGTCCCCTGTTCTTTCAGGGTGAACTTTGCGCCTTCCAGCAGCTTCGAAGCGTCCGCGCTGTCCGTCTTCGTGATTTGCAGATTCAGCTGGGTCGTCATGGTGTTGGTAAAGGCGTTTCCTTCGATGGTCAGGGTGTAAGACCCGTCCGAATTGCTCCCCTGCCCAACCGCATCGCCCGACCCCGAAGAGCCGGTGGCGGTGTTTTCTATTACGGTTTCATAGTCGAACCGCACCTCTTTGCCCGGTGCATAGGGGACATTTGTAATGTCCTTTGTTTGCTTACCAGAACCATTGTTGAAAACATAATTGTAGGTACCCGTTCCGGAAACACTTAGCTCTGCAACATAATAACCGTCCGAACCCTGTGTCATCTGCATTCCCGGCCAACTTGTAAGCGGATTACTCGAATCGGCCCATACGTGCATGTACACGTGCTCCCAGCCTTGCGTGTTCTTAAAGTGAACCCTGAACGTCCCCGTCTCGGAACCCGTTCCGGAGCCAGAGCCGGAGGAACCGCCGCTTTCGCTGCCGTCCAGCGTAACGGAGGCCACATTGTAGCTTTTGAACGTCACGCCCAAAAGGGAAACGGTTTTCTCCTCAATTGTCACCTGGATTGTATGTACGTTCGTATCGTAGGTGATGCCGGGGCGGTTGTCGTTGACCTCGCTGAGCGTGTAGGTATGGGTTCCGGTCTGGGAATACTGCACGTCGGGCGAAATCGTAAATTGTCCGGTAGCAGCATCGGATGTTGCCGTTCCGACTTCCTTCCCCTCACTGTCCGTTAACTTAAACTGGAAGTTCAGTCCCTCGTTCTGCTTTACGCCGTCCTTGAGCAGAGCCTTGGTACCGGTAATGTCCATCTCCGGCGTGGCCGTTACAACCTTTCCACCCGGGTCACCCAGAATCAGGCCGCCGTTGGTCATAATACCGCCGCCATGGATATTGGAATGGTTGCCGGTGATAATGACCTTCGCGGCATTGACTGCCTGGCTCTTGGCGGCACCATCCGGGTGCGCATTCAATCCGAACAGATATTTCGCGGCCGCGTAGCCGCTCGGGCCGATACTGACGGGATGTTCGTCGCAGCTTCCCGTCCAGTTCGCCGCCCCGCAGCCAGCCATCAGGCCGGTAACAAGAGAAATAGGGGCGTTTGCACCCTCTTTTTTGCGGACACAGAAGTAATCCGCATAGCCCTTGCTCATAAAAACTGTGCTATTTAGCGCCAAAGTGGAATCATAGGTTTTGTTGTTGCCGCCGCCGGACATATTTGTGCCGGAAGCCTCGTTCCCATAAATAGCCGCACCGTCTTTATTGACGATCAGGGTTTCACCCGTAGGACAGGCACCCACGCCGCCGCCAAAGCCGCCCGCGGTGTTTCCGGTGATCAGCGCATTCATGATCGACAGGTTGCCTTTTTCCTGAACGAAAATGCCGCCGCCGCCCCAGTCATTGTTGGAATTCGTTATGTTATTGGTAATGTATACCTTGTTCGCTGCCCGAATCACGCCGTTGGTGCCGCCGGCGATACGAAGACCGCCGCCCTCGCCCAGTTCGGCGCAGTTGCCGGCAATGGTTCCGCCGCTCATGGTAAAGCGGACATTGTGGCCAAAGAAGCCCGCGTAAATGCCGCCGCCTGCCAGACCGGAATAGTTGCCGGTGACATAGCCGCCGGTCATGTTCATAACGGAACTGTTCGCCAGGGCGATGCCGCCGCCGCCGTGGGTGTTGTTGACATCGTTCCGGCAGTCGTTGCAACCGCATTCTTTATAGTTGTTGGTGACATAGCCGCCGGACAGGTTCAGCGTTCCGCTGTTGACGTAGATGCCGCCGCCGTTGTCCGAATGTCCGTTGATGACCTCGTTGCCCGTCACCGCACCGCCGGAGATGTTCAGCGTTCCGTTTTGAAAGAAGATACCGCCGCCGGAACTGCCACGGTTGGCCGCAATGACACCGCCTGAGATGTTCAGCGTTCCGTTGTCAACGTAAATACCGCCGCCGGGCGTGCCGTTACTGCCGCCGCCCACAATATAGCCGCCATTTATGTCCAGCGTTCCGCGGTCCACGGTGACTATATGTTTGCCGCCGGTGTTTTGGAGTACACCGCTCTGTAGTTCCAATGTACCCTTGACCAGAATCGCCTGTTCAGAATCCTCCCCACACAGAAGCTTTCCTGCGCCGGTGAGGGGGACTTCATGCCTTTTCAGTGTTTCCTTGGTGCCGGTGCCGGTGGGCGTGGATTCTGTGATGTAATACGTCAGGGTAGAATTGTCTTCACTCAGGCTTGCTGTATTGCCGTAAAGCTTGTCGCCGCCCGTGGTCACAGTCTCCTGAGGTGCTTGCGAGTCCACAATGGTGAGCTTCGCACCGTTGTGCACATCAAAGTACTGACTGGCCTTGCTGATCTTCAGGGTATGCCCGTTCAAATCGATGGTAGTGTTCTGCGTAATGCTCAAATTCGCACTACTGCCGTTGTCCGCCGTCCAGGCATCGCCGGTCAGCTTAAAGTTGCCGCCCTCGGAGAACTTATCCCCGATATAGCCGGACAGATCTTGGAAGGTCAGAAGCCGTAAATCATAGAGAGAGAAGTGATCCGTGTCTACCGTCACGTCGCCGTTTTCTCCGGTTTTCGTTTCCATGTCCGTGGCGGTCTGGGCATTCGTGTCAATGTGGTAGACCTTGGGGTAAAGCCCCTCCGTGTCAATGCCGCTGAAGGTCACGGTCACGGAGCCGGTTGGCTCGATCTCTTCCTCTCCGTGCCACAGGGTGATGTCCAGCAGGTAGCTCCGCTCCGGTTCGGCCTGTTCTTCTCCCAAAATCTGATCGCGAATCGCCCGACGCTCTCCGTCCGTCACCTCGGTCACCGTTACCGTGATTTCCCTTGCCGGATAGGGCAGGGAGGCACTCTCGCCGGTGATGGTCACGGTGATGCCGTTTTCGGTCTGCGCCGTCAGGGTGAATTCCTTCGGCCCCTCCGGCAGGTTGATATAGCCCAGAATCCCGGGGTCGTCCGCCCCATAGGTCAGCAGACGCACCGCGTCCTCCGCGTCGCCTTCCATGGCGGCGAAGCCGGAATCCGTGGTCTGCGCCACCAGACCCGCACGGTCGGCCGTGCCGTCCCCGTCCCGGTCAAAGAGCACCAGATCTCCAACCGCCGGGGTGTGGGACTGTGTCGGTTCAAAGGCGTCCGCCCAGGACGTGACCCAGCCGCCGCAGTCTCTGTCGACGCCCTCCACCCCGGCGTAATGCAGGCAGAAGGTCAGGAACATGACGTTCCAGTCGCCGTAAGGCTCCCCGCACCACGCGCCATAGCGGGTGTAGCCCTTAACCGTTTCGCCGTCCTCCGCGACAAGGTAGTTTTTCGTACTCTCGGTATAGCCCAGCTGGGTTTCGGCGATGGCAAGGGTATCCTGCCGCCAATTCCCGGTCAGCGTCACCCCCGCAAAGGTCTTCTCCCATAGCTCCGCCGTCTCCACGTCCGCGCCGGGGTCCGCGTAACAGGCAAGACTGTGGGTGTGCTCCTCCGTCCCGCAGACCAGCTCCCCGTTTTCGTCCCGGCAGGCTTCCCCGTGGGTATGGGCGTCCTTACCGCAGAATACCGTTTCTTCCGGCTTGCAAGCCTCGCTGTGGGTGTGTTCTTCCTGTCCGCAGACCAGCTCCCAGGTGCCGTAGCACCGGGCGGTATGCACGTGCGCCGTATCGGTGCAGGTCAGCGTCCCGGTGTCCACCGGCTCCGCCACCGTCTCAAAGCAGGCGTCGGAGTGCCGATGCTCCAGAACCTGGGTCTGTCCGCATATCAGATTGCCGTCAGCGTCAAAGCAGTCGGACGTGTGACGGTGGAGGACAATCTCCGGTTTCGTGCAGACCAGCACCGGCTGAGCGTCTTCCGCCGGCTCCGTGGGCAGGTCGCAGCTCAGAACCTGCTCCCATTCATAGCAGGCATCGGTATGACTATGGTCGCTGTCGATGCCGCAGGTCCGTTCCCGGGACGTCTCATAGCAGCTCTCGTCATGCCGGTGTTCCTCGGATTCTTCCAGGCCGCAGGTAAGCACGGCAGTCTCGGTGTAGCAGGCATCCGTATGGACATGCTCCCCGCAGACCAGATCGCCCCGCACCGACGTATAGCAGCCCTCCGCGTGGGTATGTTCTTCCGGCAGGGCATAGCAGTCGGCAGTGTGCCGGTGTGCCTCAATCTCGGGAAGCGGACACCAGAGATTCCCGGTTTCGTCATAGCAGCGGGAATCATGGCTGTGAACCACAAAATCGGCATACCCGCACGTCGGATTTCCGTCGGCATCACAGCAGTCCGCCGTGTGCCGATGAATTTCCAGCGTCTCCGCGCTGCACACGGGAACCCTTTTCTCAACCGACGTCACCTGCGCATAGCAGGCGTCCGTGTGGGTGTGCTCCGGGATGTCACATTGCTTTTCCAGTGTGATAGCCGGCAGAATCAGCGCATAGGTGGTACAGAATACCACCACACCGGCAAGGACGGTCACTACCCGATGCCGGAGGCGCTTCCTTTTATGCACCTTCGTGTATTTTTCCGCATCCCGCAGAACATCATACTTCATATATCCCTTCACCATCCTTCCTATTTCAACGCGCCGAAGTCCGGCAGAGGCCAGACCCGGAATACGATCCTTCCGACGATCTGCTCATCGGAAATACAGCCAACCGCGGTACTGCGGGAATCCACCGAGGTGGAACGGTGATCGCCCACACAGAAGTAACGGTTATCCGGCACCTGATACGGCAGCGTAATGTCACATTCTCCAAGGGCTTTTTCCGTCAGGTACGGTTCCTCCAGCAGCCTTCCGTCCACGGATACATTTCCGTTTTCGTCGATATCCACCCATTGGCCGGGGCCGGCAATACAGCGCTTCACCAGGATCTTGTTTCCCAGGTAGAACGCCACCAGGTCGCCGGGTTCAAAGCCCGAGCCCTTGACGGAGAGGACAATATCCCCCTCATTCAGCGTGGGCGTCATGGAAGACCCGTAGATCTGCAGCACGGGCATCCAAATGGTAGCAACCAGCACGGCTACAGCCGCAACAACCACAAGCGTATAGACGGTGCTGCGAAGAACGCGTTTATACCGCCGTTTGTATTTTTCTCTGCCAAGCTCCGCCTCCAGCTGTTCCAGAGTCGGGGGCTCGGGAGATTTCCACGATTTCGACTTCATAACTCTCCGCTTCCCTTTTCCGACATAAGACGCACGTTTTCCAGATATTGCTGCGCGGCTTTGTCCGCGGCCTCAAATACACGGTTCAGCTGCAGCGCCGCCTCCGCAAGGGAACCGGCTTTTTCAACCGCTATTCTGCGATCCCGGAGCTGCGCCTCCGCACGCTCCAGCCTGATTTTCAATTGACGGTTTTCTTCCGTCTGCGCAATCAGCATTTCCAGCAGCTCGCTCCGGCTTAACCGTCTCAGTTCCTTATCCGTCATCCGACTTCCCTCCAATCCGTGCTTACGGCTGAAAGCAGAAAAAAGCAGCGGTCATTTTCCTGCCCGTCCTTCCCACAATGTAGCTAAAAGGCCTGATTCCCGGTGATATACGGGAATTGGAATCGTTTCCAACCTCTTAATACAGATGATATCACGTTTAACACGTAAATGCAACCATTGATCGTCGAATATTGTGTGTCAGAATTAACGAATTTTCAGCTTTATTTTTGTTAATTATTCCCCACCTCCGGAAATAAGACGAAGCATTCCCGCCATGCGTGCGCTTCTGCACAGGAGATTCTGGAGGACGTATCGGAAATGCCTGGATTTAGAGAAGAGAAAAGGCTCACCCACAGTGTCAGCTACTGAAAACTGCGAAAGGGAAAGCCAGGAATGAGCAGTTTTACCAAAGCAGTGATATCTTTTAAAATAATTATAGTGCGTTCTACCGAATTTGTCAATGCCCTGGAACAAGCAATATTCCCCACCCTTTCACACAAGGCGCCTCAATTTCTCTGTAATTTGACAGTATCTTCTTCGCGAGAGGATATGTCACAATCCGGAAGCTCGATTCCTTTCCGCAAGTAAGGGAACCGTGTCCCCATTGCGGCGTTGCCCTAAGCGTGTCGGAGTTCTGCAAGCTATGTACAATAAATAAAGCAGCACGCCCTGCCAATCAAGGCAGGGCGTGCTGCTATTTTGGAGCAGGATACGGGAGTCGAACCCGCCTTCACAGCTTGGGAAGCTGTTGTACTACCGATGTACGAATCCTGCGTACAGGTGCATTATAGCAGAGCCGCATGAAAAAAGCAACCATTTTTTGTCGGAAAAGGGAATCCCGGTTGAGGAAAAGCATCAGATGTGCTATATTAGGGAAAAAGGACAGCCCGGCAAAATGCCGGGCAGAGCCGTGATTTGTAAGGAGAAGCGCTTATGGCAGAATATGAGCTGGTTTACGAGATCAAGAACCTTTGCCGCAACAACCAGATGCGGGACGTGTTCTTTGAGGATGTGGAATGCGACGACCCGGAGGCCTATCTCCGCGGCCGCCTGAAGGGGAAAACCGTGGAATTTTCCACGGAAAAAGGCGCGGGCGGCAGCGTGACCATCCACGCGGTGGTGGACGGGCTGATCCAGAAGTACGTGTTCACGCCGGTGTGACAAAAATATCCACTTGCAGCCGTCGGATAAATGAGAGTTGGGCAAGTTTTCTGAAAAAATTTCGCAAATTATGGTTGAATTTAGATGGCATATGTGATACGATAAGTTGGTATCGATATGGGCGAAGTGCGCCCGTAGGGCAAAGTCACCATCCGCAGTCAAAAACGGCTCCCGAGCCATGAGTGCGCGTGGTGACGCGGCCTGTATGGACGAAATTCCGACCTGTCGGCCGCTCCTTTTCCGCTTTCGCCGGAAGGGAGAAAACGCGGGAGGGGCTGCGCTCCGAACCTGCGTTACGCAAAATCACTTTTAAGGAGAACCAGACTATGGCACCTCATACCATTGCCGTTGCCGGAAAGGGCGGCGTGGGCAAAACCACTACCTGCGGCATGATCATCGACTACCTGTGCGCAAAGAAGCGCGGCCCCGTCCTTGTGGTGGACGCCGACGCCAATTCCAACCTGAACGAAGTTCTGGGCGTGGAGGTGGAGACCTCTCTCGGCCAGATCCGGGAGGAAATGGCACAGGCAGAGCTGAAAGGCACCATTCCCAAGGGCATGACCAAGGCGGACTACGCGGAAATGAAGTTCGGCGACGCCCTGATCGAGGACGACGATTTCGACATGCTGGTCATGGGACGCACCCAGGGCAAGGGCTGCTACTGCTATGTCAACGGCGTGCTGCAATCTCAGCTTGGCAAGTATCTGCCCAACTATTCCTACGTGGTCATGGACAACGAGGCGGGGCTGGAGCATATCGCCCGGGGGACGCTTCCCCATGTGGACACCATGCTTCTGATTTCCGACTGCTCCCGCCGGGGCGTTCAGGCCGTGGCGAGAATCGCCGAAATGATCGACGAAATGGGTTTGAATCCCGGACAGATGGGTCTGATCATCAACCGCGCGCCGGACGGAAAGCTGGACGACGGCGTCCGTGCCGAGATCGAAAAGCACGGCCTCAAGCTCTTCGGCGTTCTGCCTCACGACGAGGCGGTTTACCGCTGCGACTGCGACGGCAATCCGTCCGCGAAGCTCCCGGACAGCGACCCCATGAAGGTCGCGCTGCGGGGAATTATGCAGTCTATCGGCCTGTAAGCCGGTAAACCCGCAGGATGCCGGGCGGCATTCCGCGGCAGAAACACATCCATAATTGCGCCGGGCGGTTTCCGCCCCGCGTGTGGAAAATATATCAAGGGGGATTACAAATTATGGCTTTCACTCCTAAAACGGCACCCTTCAGCGGCAAGATCAATGCCGTGACGCTGGGCACCGGTGACAAGGCAATCGTCATCGGCGGTCAGAACGTGATGCCGTTTTACACCTTCGATGCTGCCATCGAACACGCGCCCAAGATCGGTATTGAAATTTCCGATCTGGCAACACAGTGGGATGCTCCCGCTCTGAAGGAGTTCTACGCCGGCTGCACCACTATGGTCGATTTTGCGAAGAAGGCAGAGACCATGCCCGGCGCGGATTTCCTGTGCCTGCACTTCGAGTCCGCAGATCCCAACGGCGCCAACCGCTCCGTTGCCGACTGTGTGGCCGACGCCAAGGCTGTCGCCGAGGCAACCACTATGCCCATCGTGGTCATGGGCTGCAAGAACATCGAGAAGGACGGCGAGCTGTTCAGCAAGATCGCTGAGGCGCTGCAGGGCAAGAACATTCTGGTCCTGTCCGCCCGGAACGAGGACTACAAGACCGTCGGTGCTTCCGTCGCTCTGGCTTACGGCCAGAAGGTCGGCGCTGAGACCGCTGACGACATCAACCTCGCCAAGCAGCTGAACATCATGCTCAAGGGCCTCTCCATCAACCCTGAGAACATCGTCATGAACATCGGCACCGCCGCCGTGGGCTACGGCTTTGAGTACGTGGCCTCCACTCTGGACCGTGTCCGTCTGGCCGCTCTGGCGCAGTCCGATGCCGACCTGCAGATGCCCATCATGTCCCCCGTGTCTCCCGACGCCTGGGCCGTGAAGGAATCCACCGCTTCCGAAGAAGATGAGCCCGAATGGGGCAGCCGGGAAGAGCGCGCGATCGGGATGGAAGTCTCCACCGCCGCTGCCAACCTGACCGGCGGCGCTGACGCTGTCATCATGCGTCATCCCGCAGCCGTTGCCACCATCAAGAAGTTCATCACGGATCTCGTGTAATCGGAAGGAGGATACATACAATGGCTTTGAAAGGTCTTGACATTTTTAAGCTGTCTCCTAAGAAGAACTGTAAGGAGTGCGGCAGCCCCACCTGTATGGCATTCTGCATGAAGGTGGCGCAGGGCGCTGTGTCCATCGACAAGTGCCCCTACTTCTCTGACGACGCGAAGGCGATGCTCAACGAGCAGACCGCGCCTCCCATGAAGACCATCACCGTCGGCGATCACAAGCTGGGCGGCGAGACTGTCCTCTTCCGTCACGAGAAGACTCTGGTCAACAAGAACCTGTACGCAGTTTCCGTCTGCACCTGCATGTCCGCTGAGGAAGCCGACAAGAAGCTGGCCGACCTGCAGAAGGTTGACTACGAGCGTATCGGCGAGAGAATGTACGTTGAGTTCGTTTTCGTTGCCAACAAGCAGTCCGATCCCGCTGTCTACGCGGAGCTGGTCAAGAAGGCCGCTGCTACCGGCCGTGACCTGATCCTGGAGTGCTGGGATGTGGAGTGCGCCAAGGCTGCTCTGGCAGTCGCGGGCAAGAACGTCATTCTCGACGGCGCTACCCCTGACAACTACGAGGCTATGAACGCTGTCGCCAAGGAGGCCGGTGTTGTTCTGGGTGTTCACGCTGACACCATCTCCGACCTGTACGACACCGTGAAGAAGCTGGAAGCCGCCGGCAACAAGAATCTGGTGCTGGATGTCACCGGCAAGACCGCCAAGGAGACGCTGGCCAACGCCGTTCTGGTGCGCCGCACTGCCATCAAGGATGGCGACCGCAGCTTCGGCTATCCCTCCATCGTCAACGTAGGCCGCATTGCCAGCGGCGATGACCATCTGCAGACCGCCTACGCTTCCATGTTCACCGAGAAGTACGGCTCCATCATCGTCATGGAGCACATGACCTATGCGCAGGCGCTGCCTCTGTACGGCCTGCGTCAGAACATCTTCACCGATCCTCAGAAGCCCATGAAGGTGGAGAGCAAGATCTATCCGCTGAACGGCGCCGACGAGAACAGCCCCTGCGCCCTGACCGTGGACTTCGCGCTGACCTACTTCCTGGTTTCCGGCGAACTGGAGCGTTCCAACCAGCCCGTGAACCTGATCATCACCGACGCTTCCGGCATGTCTGTTCTGACTGCGTGGGCCGCCGGTAAGTTCTCCTCCTCCACCGTCAAGAAGACCTTCGAGACGCTGGACATCGAGAACAAGATCAAGAACCGCACCCTGATTATCCCCGGCAAGGTCGCCGTTATGAAGGGCGAGATTCAGGAGAAGCTGCCCGGCTGGAACGTCGTTGTCGGCCCCACCGAGGCGGTTCAGCTGCCCAAGTACATGAAGGACAAGGAATACGAGGCCGCCGCGAAGGCTGCCGCCGCCGAGAACGCCGCCAAGGCTGCCACCACCGTGGAAGTCAAGGAGCTGTCCTTCGACGAGCTGCTGGCTACCAAGGTCCCCGAGATCAAGGTCGTGGACATGGGCGTCAAGTACAAGGGCTACAACCCCGAATCCCAGACCTTCGTCACCATCGGCGAGCGCATCCACTGCATTGCGCCCTCTGTCCGCAAGGCTATGGACGAGCGTGACCCCGAGCCTATCCTGAAGCGTGCTGCCGAGCAGATCGCTGCCGGCGCCACCTATCTGGACGTCAACATCGGACCTGCTGAGAAGGACGGTCCCGAGCGCATGATGTGGGCTGTCAAGCTGCTGCAGGAGAACTTCAACAATGTTCCTCTGGCACTGGACACCGCCAACAAGCGGGCTATCGAGGCCGGTATCAAGGTCTACAACCGCACCAACGGCAAGCCCATCGTCAACTCCGCCGACGCCGGTTCCCGTATTTCCAACATTGATCTGGCTGCTGCCAACGACGCCATCTGTATTGCCCTCTGCTCCGCCGACGGCATTGCCAAGGACAACGAAGAGCGCATGAAGCACTGCCACAACATGCTGGAGCGCGGCATGAGTCTGGGCATGGATGCCACCGACCTGTGGTTCGACCCCCTGTTCCTGGTCGTCAAGGGTATGCAGGACAAGCAGATGGAAGTTCTGGAAGCCATCAAGATGTTCGCATCGGAAGGCCTGAAGTCCACCGGCGGTCTGTCCAACAACTCTAACGGCGCGCCCAAGACGCTGCGTCCCATCATGGACTCCGCTCTGGTCGCCATGGCGATGATGCAGGGTCTGACCTCCGCCATCGTCAACCCCTGCGACCTGCGCCTGATGGAGACCATCAAGTCCTGCGACATCTTCAAGAACCACGTCCTCTACTCCGACTCCTACCTCGACCTCTAATGCCCGTAGGACGGGCGGCCAATGACGTTACGGACTCTGGGTGGTGGTTTGGACATCCTTTGGGCCCCTCGACCGGTTGTGCGGCGGTTGTCCGTGCTGAGTGGGGGAGATGGAGGATGAATTTGGCACTGGGTGGTTGACGGACTGCTTTCGAGTCTGTTGATTAAGGTGTCGGAAGACAATAAACCCCAGAAGGTCGGCATTTGGCTGGCCGGGTAATGTGACTGACAGTTTTCCCATGCACTACATGGCTGGGAGGGAACCTCCCTCCCAGCCAGTTTGCTTTTTCTGCTTTGGAAGAATTTGCTGCATTTGAAAGCCCCGGCGTGGTGCCGGAAACCAAACTGGTATATTCAGCCTTCGGGCTTAATATATATTATCTTCAGGATTCAAAAAATTGGGAGGAATTTACATGAGCGTATTAACCGATCTCATTTATGGCGGTTCCAATGCCGTTGCGGGACTGACCGAAGGTGCTGTAAACGACGCCATTGCCAAGTACGGCGCAGACAAGGAGATTGCCTTTCCCGATACCGCATACTTTTTCCCCACCATTTACGCTGCCACCGGCGTAAAGGTCAAGACTCTGGGCGACCTGCCCGCCTGCGTGGGTGTGCTCAAGAGCCTGATCACCAATCAGGAGGATCTGGGTCAGGCGCTGAACGCCGGCCTTGCTACCGCTGTCGGCGCGGAAATTCTTGAGGGACTGAAATACGTCGACGGTGCCAACCCCTACGAAAACGAGTCCGGCATCGGCTTCGTTCCCGACCCCATCATCCGTTCTCTGGGCGTGCCGCTGGTCACCGGCGATATCCCCGGCGTGGCCGTCGTGCTGGGCAAGGCGGACAATGCCGAGGACGTTGTTAAGGTGGTCAAGGACTACCAGAGCAAGGGCATCATGACCTTCATGGTGGGCGACGTCATCGAGCAGTGCGCCGAGGGCGGCGTCAAGATGGGTCTGGAGCTGCGTGTCATTCCTCTGGGACACGACGTGACCTCCGTCATCCATGTTGTTACCGTGGCCATCCGTGCCGCACTGATTTTCGGCAACGTTCAGCCCGGCAATCTGGCCGCTCTGCTGGACTACACCAAGAACCGTGTTCCCGCCTTCGTCAATACCTTCGGCGCCATTGACTCCGTGGTGGTTTCCGCCGGTGCAGGCGCCATCGCTCTGGGCTTCCCCGTGGTCGTGGACATCGATCTGGGCGAAAATCAGGTTCCTGGCGCTCTGGAGTCCGTATGCGATCACGCCGAGACCGTGAAGAAGTCTCTGGAACTGCGGAACATCAAGATCAAGGTAAAGGAACTGCCCATCCCCGTGGCCTTCGCCGCCGCCTTCGAGGGCGAGATCATCCGTAAGGCCGACATGCACAACGAGATCTGGTCTGCCAAGAACCCCACTGCCGAGCTGGTGATGATGCGGGAACTGAATGAAATCGAGGATCACAAGATTACCATCGTCGGCCCCGACTTCGATCAGGCCAAGGATCTGGCTCTGGCGACCTATGTTGAGGTGGCCGGCAAGAAGATGCAGGTGGACTTCGAGTCCGTTATCGAGCGGAAGATCCACGCCTGGTTCAACTACATGGAAGGCGTTATGCACACCGGCCAGCGCAACCAGGTTCGTATCCGTGTCAGCAACGCGGCCTACGACGCCGGTCTGCGGCTGAAGGACTTCGCCGAGGTTCTGTACGTCATGATCATGGACGAGTTCGACGCCGTTGTGGACAAGTGCCAGGTCACCCTGATTACCGACGCCGCCCAGGCGGAGAAGTTCCGCGACGAGGTGGCTATGCCCCGGTACAACCAGCGTGACGACCGTCTGGCGTCCATGACCGATGAGTCCGTTGACCGCTACTTCACCTGCATCATGTGCCAGTCCTTCGCCCCCGCCCACTGCTGCGTGGTCACTCCCGAGCGTCTGGGTCTGTGCGGCGCCGTGTCCTGGCTGGATGCCAAGGCTACCTACGAGCTGAACCCCAACGGTCCCTGCCAGCCCATTATCAAGGGCGCGTGCGAGGACGAGCGCACCGGCCGCTTCGCCTCCGTCAACAAGGCGATCTCCGACGCGACCCACGGCGCTGTGGAAAATGTCACCCTGTACTCCATCCTGGAGGATCCCATGACCTCCTGCGGCTGCTTTGAGTGCATCTGCGGCATTGAGCCCATGTCCAACGGCTTCATCGTTGTCAACCGGGAATACAAGGGCATGACCCCTTCCGGTATGACCTTCGGCGAGCTGGCCTCCTGCACCGGCGGCGGTGTCCAGACCCCCGGCTACATGGGTCACGGCCGTCACTTCATCTCCTCCAAGAAGTTCATCGCTGCTGAGGGCGGCATCGAGCGCATTGTCTGGATGCCCAAGGAGCTGAAGGACGACGTTGCCGAGCGTCTGAACAAGACGGCCAAGGAACTGTACGGCATCGACAACTTCACCGACATGGTAGCTGACGAGACCGTCACCACCGACTGCGAGGAGCTGCTGAACTGGCTGACCGAGAAGGGCCACCCGGTGCTGGGCATGGAGCCTCTGATGTAATGAAATTGAGATTGCGCCCGGGAAGGAAACTTCCCGGGCGTAGTTTTTTGTGGCTTCCCCTACTGAACGAGGAGAGCCTTTGGGGGACGGATTGCTACACCAGTGCTGCGGCATTGGCTTGCAATGCCCCCCTATTGAGGAGCACATGCCTTCGGTCAGGGTATGACGCCGGAGTGATGAGCCATATCAAATTTAATATAGGTAAAAAAATACTGATTTCGCTGGACAATTGCGGGGAGCTATGTTATACTTGGAAAGAGAATAAAATTTCAGGCGACGCTATCATTCCGTCCGGGAGTTTCGGCAATTTTTTGCCGGATGGCAGGGCCTCGCCCAAAAAGAAAGGTGTTATCCTTATGCCAAAAGTCGTATTTCAAATCGAAGGCGGCAAGCCCGTTACCGTCGATTGCAACGTCGGCGATAACCTTCTGGAGCTGGCTCGCCGTGCCAATGTGGCAATCGACGCTCCCTGCTCCGGTAACGGTTCCTGCGGCAAGTGCCGCATCAAGCTGGTGGAGGGAGAACTGGAATCCTACCCCAGCCGCCATATTTCCGACGAAGAATATGCCGAAGGCTGGCGCCTGAGCTGCAGCTCGAAGGTCGTCGGCAACTGCACCGTGTTCGTTCCGGACATTGCCAGCGCCTACCAGTCCCGGATGAAGACCGCTGATTTGAGCAGCCCCCAGGAGGTCGCCATTTTTGACGCCTGCCAGAGCCAGCTGAAACAAAGTGGCATTCACTTTACCAATCAGTTCCGGGCGGTGGTCGTGACCATGGCCGAGCCGAGTCTGGACGACACCATGCCCGACAACGAGCGCCTGACATGGGCGCTTGAGGAAGCGCTGGGCGTAGAGAAGGTGGAGATTCCCTTCTGCGTCATGGTGAAACTGGCCCACGTTCTGCGGGAAAACAGCTTCCACGTGTGCGTGAAGGGCGAACTTCTGGGCGATACCTTCCGCTGTATGGAGATCTGCGCCCCGGAGGACACCAATATCATCGGCTGCGCCATCGATATCGGCACTACCACGGTCACCATGGTGCTGACCGATCTGACCACGGGTAAAATTCTGGCGAAGGGTTCCTCCGGCAACGGCCAGATCCGTTACGGCGCGGACGTCATCAACCGTATCATCGAGCAGGGCAAGCCCGGCGGCAGGAAAAAGCTTCAGGACGCCATCCTGAAGGAGACCCTGAACCCCATCATTGCCAATCTGTGCAAGTCCGCGGGGATCACATGCCCGTCCATTCTGCGCATGAGCGTGGGCGCGAATACCACCATGAACCACCTGCTGGTGGGCGTGGATGCCCAGAGCGTCCGCATGGATCCGTACATCCCCAGCTTCTTCCTCTGGAACGGACTGCTGGCGCAGGACTTGAAGATTCCCGCCAACCCCCTCGCGCCGGTACTCATCGCCCCCAACATCGGTTCCTACGTGGGCGGCGACATCACCGCCGGTACGCTGGCCTCCGGCATCTGGGACAGCGACGCGCTGAGCCTGTTCATCGACCTTGGCACCAACGGCGAGATCGTCTTCGGCAACCGGGACTTCCTTGTGAGCTGCGCCTGCTCCGCCGGCCCCGCCTTTGAGGGCGGCGACATTTCCTGCGGTATGCGCGCCACGGACGGCGCCATCGAAGCCTGCACCGTTGACAAAGTGACCATGGAACCCACCGTTTCCATCGTGGGCGACGAAGGACAGAAGGCCGTCGGCATCTGCGGCAGCGGCATCATCGACATCATTTCCGAGCTGTACCGCTGCGGCATCGTTAACGCCAAGGGCCTGTTCATCCGGGAGGGCGAGCGCGTCCGCCGGGATCATCACGGCATGGGCCGCTACGTTATTGCCTTTGAAAACGAAAGCGAGACCGGCCGGGAAGTGTCCATCAATGAAGTGGACATTGACAACTTCATTCGTGCCAAGGGCGCGATCTTCTCCGCCATCGCAACGCTGCTGCAAAGCGTGGATATGCCCGTGGAAGCCATCGAGAACGTCTATGTCGCAGGCGGCATCGGCTCCGGCATCAACATGAAGAACGCGGTGAATATCGGCATGTTCCCGGATGTGGAGCTGGAAAAGTTCCACTACATCGGCAACTCCTCTCTGGCTGGCGCTTACGCCATGGTCATGAGTGACGAAGCCGCCGCAAAAACGGCGGAAGTGGCAGCGAATATGACCTATCTGGAGCTTTCCACATACCCCGGCTACATGGATTCCTTTGTAGCTGCCTGCTTCCTGCCCCACACGGACAAGCGGCTGTTCCCCCACTCCGTTCAGGAGGCGTAACATGCTGGAGGGAATGCACCATGTGGCGGTGATTGCTTCGGAGGAAGCCCGAACCCTGGATTTTTATGTCAACAAGCTGGGGTTCACTCTGGAGAGCCAAGTCTGGAGGCCGGAGCAGCGGGATTATCTGCGGATGCTGCGGCTGGGGAATTTGGTGCTGGAGCTGTTCATCAAGCCCGACGCTCCTGCCCGGCTGACTCTGCCAGAGGCTCTGGGTCTACGGCATTTGGCCTTCCGGGTAACGAACATTCAGGCGGCTCGGGACTGGCTGAACGCACAGGGCATCGAGACGGAACCGATTCACGAGGACAAGGCAAACGGAGGGCACTATGTATTCTTCCGGGATCCCGACGGTCTGCCTCTGGAACTACACGATTAAGGAATAAGGAATATGCAAGTAGAAAACCACAAAGAAGAAGCCCCTTTTGCCCATTACGCGGAGCTGTTTCGCGATCTAAATCCCGCCGCCGTGACGGCGAGACTGTCGGACGTCCGCTGGGACGGGAAGGAATTCACGCTCAGTCTTCTGGGCAGGGCGTTTGCCATTGCCCACCCGGACTATGACATCCGCGCGCTGGACGGCGGGGCGCTGCCGCCGCTGCCCTCCCAGACGTTTCTGCTGCGCTATCTGCTGGAAAGCAAAGATGTGGTCTGGCAGGGGCAGTGGAAGACCTTCCGGGAGATGCCCTGGGGGGAGATGTACATCAAGCCCTACACCGGCCGTGTGCTGACCCGTGCGGCCTTCACCTTCGGCACCCGGCTGCCGGCGTTCAGGGCTGCCTGCGAGAAAATGCAGGCGCTGCCCATGAAGCACGGAGACGCGGGCTATCAGTTCGACCTGATCGGCGGCTATCGGATGCAGATTCTCGTCTGGGAAGGGGATGATGAATTCCCCCCCAACGCGCAGGTGCTCTATTCCGACAATTTTGCGGAAGGCTTCGCCGCGGAAGATCGGGTCGTGGCGGGAGATATTCTGATCTCCACGATCAAAAGCCAGATGTAATACTGAACTCCAATTAAAATCTTTAAAAAAGATTTTAATTGGAGTTCATATGAGACTTGTTTTGTGATTTCTTTCCTTATAAATCACAAAACAGGCAGCGCCGTCAGGCGATGCCTTCCTGATTAAAATTAAGATTTTAATCAGGAAATAGTATCAGCATGGATTTTCAGCAAATGCCCATTGGGTTCGCCATGGCGCTGGCACAGAATTCTGCGGCTATGGAAGCCTATGCGGCGCTTTCCCGTGAAGCGCAGAGCGACATTCTGACCCGGGCGCACGGTGCCCGTTCGGAGGCGGAAATGCACAGGAGCGTATCCGGAATCGTAAACGGCTGAGGGCGGGGATATCCCCGCCCTCAGTCTGCAAACGGCCAGTCCGCAGACTGACCCCAACATATTTATGCTAACATAGCGCAGGGAATATGTCAATGATAGATTGGTTAATACGCTGGAATTCTATGTTATGCAGTAAATAAAATGGTATATTTTATACAAAATTCCGGGTTGCATTTCAGAAAGGAATATGTTATTTTATAGACACAAAGAGGTGATACCAATGTACAGGTAAATCTTCTCAGAGACGACGGCTTCCCAAGGTAAATCTCCCGATCATATATGGTCTTCCCAAAATGTAAAGAAAGGAATTTTCACGGGAGGAATTCCAAATCTGTAAGGCGGAACGCCGACGTCTACTCCGCAGAAAGAGAGGTTAACCAACAGATGTTAGATACCAAGATCGCAGAGGAATGACCCTCGGCGGCTGTCGTGACAGCAGGCCGGGGGTTATTTCTATTTTCCGGTTTTCCACCTGTTGGACACGGTGCGCGCTACCTGAAAAAATCAATGGACAGTCTGCCGTTTCTATGGTAGAATCGTCCCAGTATATCCGTTGGGAGGCACTTTTTATGCAGGGCGAATTGCCGTCGCAGCGCATTACGGAGGGCGTGATCTGGAAGCAGCTGCTTTTCTTTTTCTTTCCCATTCTGCTTGGGAGCTTTTTCCAGCAGATGTACAATACCGTGGACACCATCATCGTCGGCCGGTTCGTCGGCACCCGGGCGCTGGCGGCGGTGGGGGCTACCTCCGCACTGTTGAACCTGATGAACGGCTTTTTCATCGGACTGAGCACCGGCGCGACGGTGCTGCTGTCCCAGTTCTACGGCGCGAAAAGTAAGCAGGGCGTGCAGGATACCCTCCATACCGGCGTGGCGCTGTCGCTTGTGCTGGGCGCGGTGGTGATGACGCTGGGCTACTCCCTCGGCCCTAAAATTCTGGGGCTGATGAACACCCCGGAAAGCTGCATGGACGACGCCGTTCTGTACATAAAAATCTATTTTGCCGGCGCGATCGCCTCCATGCTCTACAACATGGGCGCGGGCATTCTCCGGGCCATGGGCGATTCCCGGCGGCCTACCCTGTTCCTGATGGCTGCCTGCGGGGTCAACATCGTGCTGGACATCCTGTGCGTGGTGGTGCTGAAGCTGGGCGTGGCGGGGGCTGCCATCGCGACGGTCTTCTCTCAGGTGGTCAGCGCGGGAATGGTCATGGTGGCCCTGCTCCGCCAGCCGGAAGAAACACGGCTCTCTCTGAAAAAGATCCGCTTTCAGGGCGGGCTGCTGAAACGCATCCTTTACGTTGGCGTCCCGGCGGGACTGCAATTCGTGACATTTGACCTTGCCAATCTTCTGATACAGTCCGGCATCAATTCCTTCGGAGACGTGGCGGTGGCGGCATGGACGGCATATGTTAAGACCGACAGCCTGACCTGGATGATCTCCGGCGCTTTCGGCGTATCGGTGACCACCTTCGTGGGGCAGAATTTCGGCGCGCAGAAATATGACAGAATTCGTCAGAGCGTTTGGGTCTGCATGGGTATGAGCGTGGTGCTGACGGGGGCGATGAGCGCGCTGGTCATCACGTTCCGCCCCTTCATTCTGGGAATTTACACCACCGACCCGGCTGTGATCAGGCTGGGGGCGTATGTCATGGCGTGGACGGTGCCGTTCAACGTGCTGTTCATGCCGGTGGAGGTATTCGCCGGAGCCATGCGGGGCACCGGATGTTCGGTGCTTCCCACGGTCATCACCTGCGTATGCGTGTGCGTGTTCCGGGTGGTGTGGATCTTCACGGTGGTGAGGACGTGGCACAGGATCGAGCTGCTGGCCGTCTGTTACCCCCTGAGCTGGCTGCTGGCGGCGACGGTATTTGCGATCGTATATTTTCAGGGCGGCTGGCTGCGCAGGCGCATCGCGCAGTGCGGCATGGAACCGGAAGTACGGGTATAGGAGGAAAGAGAATGAAAATAAGATTTTTACGGCTGATCGCGCTGGTGCTGACGGCGGCGGTGCTGCTGTCCGGCTGCGGCATGGTGGACTTTGGCGAGTATTTCGGCGCTGTGCGTTCACTGGTGGATGGGAACGCCATTGTCCCCTACGAGAGCATGACCTACGAGCGCCCGGATATGACCCAGCTCCAGCAGACGCTGGACGCCGCCTGCGAGGCGGCGGAAGGGGACGATGTTTCGGCCATTCTGGACGGGATATACGACTTTTACGACGCCTATGACTGGTTCAGCACCTACTACGCGCTGGCGGATATCCATTACTGTGCAGATCTGACGGACACCTACTGGGGGGACGAGTACAACTACTGCACCCAGAACGCGGCCACGGTGGACGCCGCCTTACAGGAGCTTTACCGGGCGCTTGCCCAGTCCCCCGCCCGGGAGAAACTGGAGCAGGAGGAATATTTCGGCGAGGGCTTTTTTGACAGCTATGAGGATGAGGATAGCGTCTGGGACGAGACCTTCACCGCCATGCTGGAGGAGGAAGCCCGGCTGCAAACCCGGTATTACGAGCTGTCCGCTCAGGCGGCGGACTATCAGGACGATACGCAAGGCTACTATGACGCCTGCGCGGACGGCATGGCGTCCCTTCTGGCGGAGCTGATCGCCGTCCGGCAGGAGATAGCGGAATACTGCGGCTATTCGGATTACCCCCAGTTTGCCGAGGACTTCTACTTCTACCGGGACTACACTGCCGCGGAGGAAGAGCAGCTTCTGGAGGACATCCGCCGGGAGCTGGTGCCGCTGTACCGGGAGCTGGGCAGCGATGCCTGGGAGGCGACCGGTGAGTACGCTTCGGAGAGGGAGACCCTTAACTACTTAGCCACGGCGGCAGAGGGCATGGGCGGCACGGTCAAGGAAGCCCATGATCTGATGAAGACGGCGAAGCTCTACGACACCGGCTACGGGGAGAACAAGTACAATTCCTCTTTTGAGCAATACCTGACCAGCTATCAGGAGCCGTTTATCTTCATGAACGCCACGCTGACAGCCTACGACAAGCTGGTTCTTGCCCACGAGTTCGGTCACTTCTGCAATGACTATGCCAGCTATGGCAGCTACGCCGGGGTGGACGTGTCGGAATTCTTCTCCACGGGCATGGAGTATCTGAGCCTGTGCTACGGTGGGGAAGACCTGACCCGGGCAAAAATGGCGGACAGCCTTGGCAATTACGTGGAGCAGGGAGCGTATGCCAGCTTTGAGCGGCAGATGTACAGCCTGACCGGCGACGCGCTGTCTGCGGAGGGACTGTACGCGCTGTACGAGCAGGTCGCGCTGGACTTCGGCTTTGACAGCGTGGGCTACGACCGGCGGGAGTTTGTGGACGTGACCCATTTCTATACGAACCCCATGTACGTGTTCAGCTATGTGGTCAGCAACGACGCGGCGATGCAGCTGTATCAGCTGGAGCAGGAGCAGCGGGGTGCGGGTCTTGAGCTGTACGAGCAGAACCTGACGACGGAGGAATCCTATTTCCTGGCCTTCCTGGACAGCGCCGGACTGGGAAGTCCCTTTGAGGCGGGAAGAATCAGCTCGGTCAAGGCAGTTTTTGAATCGGTGCTGGAGTAATTTTAACGGAATCCGCCCCTGGCTCTCCCTCTGGGAGAGCTGTCACCGAAGGCGACTGAGAGGGCATTGCGGCCTTACTTAACCCCTCCCCCTCCCCTCCGGCCGCCCCGGGAAGGGC
>OGQX01001217.1_pt1 | contig 24204 bp, 25 predicted proteins | sample 1553291 | NCBI WGS metagenome assembly OGQX01 (sample SAMEA2580030, study PRJEB22360) | human gut metagenome | biome: human gut; feature: human-associated habitat; material: faeces | place: Denmark | collected 2008/2010
CTTCCAGATCGTGAAGGACAACTGCTCCACGGACTACGGCGAGGTCTCCCCGCAGTACGACCTCATGGAAAGACTGCTTCGGGCAAGGAAAGGATGAGAACCATGTTTGAAAAAGTAAACCCCTCGCACCCTGACAAGGTGGCCGACCGTATCGCCGGCGCGCTTGTCGACCTGGCGTATGCCAGAGAACACGACCCCCGCATCGCCGTGGAGGTGCTTATCGGCCACGGCGTCTGTCACATCATCGCGGAGACCTCCGTCCACATCTCGGATGAAGAGGCCGCTGCCGTCGTTCACCGCATCGCCGGAGATCGGATCCTGTCGGATTATGTCGAAGTTCCGCAGGACGCGCACCTTGCCGACAACCAGACGGACGGCGTACATTGCGGAGACAATGGCATCTTCAAAGGGATGCCCGTCACCGAGGAGCAGAACCGTCTGACGGATATCGCCAGGTTCATCTACGGCGTGTACGGCTGCGACGGCAAGTGCATCCTGGACGGCGAACGCCTGATCATCTGCCAGAGCAACGCCGAAACGGCGCATCTGCTGGAGACCTACCCGGAAGCCGAGGTCAACCCCCTGGGCGACTGGACCGGCGGTACAGACGTCGATTCCGGCGCTACAAACCGCAAGCTGGGCAGCGACATGGCCGACTCCGTGACTGGCGGCGGCCTGCACGGCAAGGATCTGTCCAAGGCCGATGTATCTGTCAACATCTACGCCTGGCTCAAAGCCCAGGAGACCGACAGACCCGTGGAGCTTGTCTGCGCCATCGGCGATGATTCCCTGGATGGCAGACCCTACGCTGAGATCGTCGAGATCGCCCGGAAATACATCGAGAGCCTCGGCGGCTTCGAGAAGTTCGCTGAATGGGGGCTCCTGCGATGAAAACGACCACCGAACTCCAGCTCGTGCCGATCACGAAGCTGGTGCCATATGTAAATAACGCCCGCACCCACTCCCCGGAGCAGATCATGAAACTGAGGTCTTCTCTGCGGGAGTTCGGTTTTATAAACCCCGTCATCATCGACCGTGACTTCGGCGTCATCGCCGGACACGGCCGCATCCTCGCGGCAAAGGAGGAAGGAATTACCGAGGTGCCGTGCGTCTTCGCAGACCACCTCACCGAAGCCCAGAAGAAAGCGTACATCATCGCCGACAACCGCATGGCCATGGACGCCGGATGGGACGAGGAACTCCTGCGCGTGGAGATCGAAGCCCTGCAGGCAGCGGATTTCGACCCTCTCCTCACAGGCTTCAGCGACGAGGAACTCGCCGATCTCTTCGCCGATGACAGCGGGAAGGATGTGAAGGATGATGACTTCGACCTCACCGCCGCTCTGGAGAAGGCTTCCTTTGTGAAACCCGGAGACGTGTGGACGGTCGGCCGGCACCGCCTTGTCTGCGGCGACGCCACTTCCGAAGAGGATGTGGCGAAGCTGATGGACGGCAAACGCGCCAACCTTCTGCTGACAGACCCGCCCTATGGTGTGTCTTTCAAGAGCGCAAGCGGCCTGACCATCCAGAACGACTCTATGAAGGACGAGGAGTTTTATAAGTTCCTCCTCTCGGCTTTCCAAAGAGCCGCCGGCCACATGGAAAAAGGCGGAGCCGCTTATGTGTTCCACGCGGACACGGAGGGGCTGAACTTCCGCAGAGCCTTCGTCGACGCCGGATTCCACCTCGCCGGATGCTGTATCTGGGTGAAGGACTCTCTCGTCCTCGGACGCTCTGACTATCAGTGGCAGCACGAACCTGTGCTGTACGGTTTCCTTCAGAACGGCAAGCATCCCTGGTTCTCCGACCGCAAGCAGACCACCATCTGGAACTTCGCCAAGCCCAAACGCAACGCGAACCATCCCACGAGCAAGCCTCTCGACCTCCTGGCGTACCCCATCGGGAACTCCACCCAGGAGAACGCCATCGTGGTGGACACCTTCGGCGGCTCCGGCTCCACGATGATGGCCTGTGAGCAGATGAACCGCACCTGCTTCATGATGGAACTGGACGGCAAATACGCCTCCGTCATCCTCCGGCGCGCCGTGGAGAACGGCATCGCCCCGGAGGATATTTTTGTGGATCGAGGCGGTGAAAAGATCCCGTACACCGACCTTGTAAAGGAGGTGGAACTCCCCGATGAGCAGTAACCTCACCCTCGGCAGCCTGTTCGACGGATCGGGCGGTTTTCCGCTCGGCGGTCTGATCTCCGGCGTGACCCCTGTGTGGGCTTCGGAGATCGAGCCGTTTCCCATCCGGGTGACCACGAAGCGCCTGCCCTTTATGAAACACTACGGAGATGTGTCCGCGCTTTCCGGGGCCGACCTGGAACCCGTGGATATTATTACTTTCGGCTCGCCCTGCCAGGATATGTCGGTGGCCGGCCGCAGAGCGGGACTGGACGGTTCCCGCTCGAACCTTTTCTATGAAGCCGTCCGAATCGCGAAAGAAATGAGGGAAGCTACCAATGGACGATATCCGACCTGGCTGTGCTGGGAAAACGTGCCCGGCGCCTTCTCGTCGAACTCCGGCAGCGACTTCAAAGCCGTCCTCGACGAGATCCGCAAAATCAAAGACCCCGAAGCTGATACTCCTCGACCTGCGAAATGGCCGAACGCCGGATGCGTCCTGGCAGACGATCACTCAGTCGCATGGCGGGTATTTGATGCTCAATACTGGGGAGTCCCCCAGCGCAGAAAACGCATCTACCTTGTCGCAGATCTTGCAGGCCAGCGTGCCGGAAAAGTACTGTTTGAGTCAGAAGGCGTGTCTGGGTATACTCCGCAGGGCTTCCGTTCGTGGCAAGGATCTGCCGGAACTGCTGAAGAAGGCGCTCATCCGTCAGGCATCGGCACAGACGGCTACAACGGCGCGATAGATACAGTAGCCGCGACCCTTGGCGTCAACTGCGGGATGTCCACAGGCAGAAACGGCGTCATGGTTCTCAACGACCAGGGTGGGCAGTTCATGGATGTTTCCGAGGACGTGACCGGCACCCTCCGCTCTCAGATGAGCGGTCATCCTCCGGCTGTCCTCGAAAGCCCGGACGCCATCGCCGTGGAGAACCATCCGACCGACAGTCGGGTGACTGTATCAGCGGACGGCAAGGTGCAGACGCTGACCTCCCGCATGGGGACCGGCGGCAACAACGTGCCGCTCGTCATGAAGATCCGCTGCGGCTGCGAAGGCGGCGGCAAAGGTCCGCTCATCCAGACGGACAAGTCGGCGACCCTCGCCACCAACAACGATCAGACAGTTTTCGTTCCGACCGTTTACGGCATCTGCGCCAAGGACTCCAACGCCATGAAGTCGGACAATCCGAACAGCGGTTTCTACAAGGCGGAAACAACCCGGACGCTCGACGCCAACGGCGGCAACCCCGTCTGCAACCAGGGAGGCATGGCTGTCGTGGCCGTGCAGGGCTCCATGATCGGACGCGCCGACAAAAATGGCCCGCGGGGCAGCGGAATCAATGAGGATGTTTCCTTCACCCTCGACGCCACTGACCGTCACGCCGTGGCGCATCCCGTATACTCCACGAGCAAGAGTTCCTATCACACCCTTGCCGAGGAGAACCTGGTGAATACCCTGGTGGCGACCGATTACAAGGACCCGCCCATCATAACGGAAGACCCGTACTACATCGTCCGCAGGCTGACGCCGACCGAATGCGCCAGGCTGCAGGGATTTCCCGACTGGTGGTGCGCCGGTCTCGGCACAGACGAGCCGACCGAGGACGATCTGAGCTTCTGGAGAGAGGTCTTTGAGACACACCGCCAGGTCACCGGATCGGCAGCTAAACCGAAGACGGATGCCCAGCTCGTGAAGTGGCTGAAGGACCCTCACGCCGACTCCGCGGAGTACAAGCTGTGGGGCAACGGCGTGGCTCTCCCGTGCGTCTGTTTCGTCATTGCCGGCATTGTGTACTACGACCAGTTCAGGGGCTGATCTTTGTGTGATATTTGTCCCCGCGAATATGGGAAAACCCCTTGCTATTTCAGGCTTTTAGAGTGATTAATACACTACCAAAAAACAAAGGAGGTTTTCCCGCATGGAAATCAGATTCAACGCGACAGGCGCAAAGCGCAAGGAAATGGTCAAGGTCATTTCCGAGACCCTTGAAACAAAGGCCGAGTACCAGTATATGCCGACCTACGCCTACAAGATCGGCAGCTTCACGGTGACCCGCAACGGCTCCCTTGCCTTCGAGGACAGCGAAAACGGCGAACTGGTCGAGCGTGTCCTTGAAGCCCTTCTGAACGAGGGCTTCGAGTGCGAACCCTGGGAGCGGCCCGCGCTGGCCGAAGAACAGCCCGCGGCGGCAGCCGAAAGCGATGCCGAAGAGCATGGCCTCACGATCACCCTCCCGCTGGACGGGATGGACGAGGCGGCTTTTGAGCGGCTCACCAGACTGGTGAACAGCAAGGCCGCTCTGCTCCGGAAAGCCCTGGGGGCGGCCCGACTCGACATCCATCCCGAATGGGACATGGGCAGGATGCAGTTCCCCTGGTTCGACCACACTCCCACCTTCGAGGAGATCGAGGCGATCAGCGCCTTCATGACAGCCCTCTGCAGGATGGCGAAGGAGTCCACCAGGGTCACGGCCACGGAGAAGGATGTGGAAAGCGAGAAGTACGCCTTCCGGGGCTTCCTCCTCCGGCTCGGCTTCATCGGCTCTGACAGCAAGGCGATCCGCAAGACGCTGATGAAGAACCTTTCCGGCAGCGCGGCCTTCCCGAACAAGGCGGCCGCCGACGCCTTCAGCGCGGCTCAGAAGGCAAAGCGCGACGCAGCGAAGGAGGCGACGTTATGAACGGATTCCCCTCAAGAGAAACGGTCAAGCGGGTACGCAGGCAGTACCCGTCCGGCACCCGTGTGGAACTGGTAAAGATGGATGACATCCAGGCTCCGCCCATCGGTACCCTCGGCACCGTCCTGGGCGTGGATGACACCGGATCCCTGCTCATGAAATGGGACAACGGCAGCGGCCTGAACGTGGTCTACGGCGAGGATCTGGTGCGGAAGATCGGCCCGTAATGTACACAATTCAGCCCCCGAAAACAGCCTCATATTTGTGCTGTATATATCGCGGAAATGACTTGATATTCCAGGCTTTTAGAGTGATATATACAGTACCGCAAGGGAGAAAACCTGCGGAAAACAAAGGCTTTTCAAGGAGGCACACACCATGAACGCAAGGACCGAAAGACAGATCAGCGAGATGAAGAACCAGACCATCGGCGTCGAGGTCGAGATGAACAGCATCGCCCGCAGCAGGGCCGCCAAGGTCGCCGCCGAGTACTTCGGCACCGGCCGGTACGAGAACACCGCAAGCCGCAACGGCTACAGCACCTGGAGCGCATGGGACGCCGAAGGGCGAGAGTGGAAATTCCAGAAGGACGTTTCCATCAGCGGCCCGGACGATGAGAAGTGCGAACTGGTCACCCCGATCCTGCACTACAGCGACATCGAGACCCTCCAGGAACTTTGCCGCCAGCTTCGCCACAACGGCGCGAAGAGCGACGCCAGCCGGGGCTGCGGAGTCCACATCCACATAGGCGCGAACGGCCACACACCGCAAACACTCCGCAACCTGGCGAACATCATGGCAAGCCATGAAAGCCTGATCGCCGAAGCCCTCAAGCTCGACTCCTACCGCATCAGCCGCTACTGCAGGACGGTCGACCCCAACTTCCTGCGGAAGGTCAACGCGAAGAAGCCCACAACGATGGCCGCCCTCGCGGACATCTGGTACACGAGCCAGGGCGCGAACTACGGCAGAACGCAGCACTACAACGACAGCCGCTACCATATGCTGAACTACCACGCCACCTTCACGAAGGGGACCATTGAGTTCCGGCTTTTCCAGTTCGATGAGCCGACCGCCGAGCGCAAGGGCGGCATTCACGCAGGACAGCTCAAAAGTTACATTCAGCTTTGCCTCGCGCTCAGCCAGCTTGCGAAGGACGTGCGTACCGCAAGCCCCAAACCTCAGCAGAACGAGAACCCCAAGTACGCGATGAGAACCTGGCTCCTTCGCCTGGGCTTCATCGGCGAGGAGTTCGCAACGGCCAGAGACTTCCTGACCCGCAACCTTTCCGGCGACACAGCCTTCCGCCACGGACGGGCGGCCGCTTGAAGGACGCAGCCCAGAGGCCCACGCTTTTGACCGCTTCGGCGGTCTTAAGGTGGTAGAAGGGATAACCTTCGGAAAGGACGGAAACGACTATGGAAAAAAGATACTACATCGCCTATGGCAGCAACCTCAACGTTCCGCAGATGCGGATGCGCTGCCCGCGCGCCACGATCCTCGGCACGGCGAACCTCAAAGGCTGGGAACTGCTTTTCAAGGGCAGCAAGATCGGCTCCTACCTGACCATTGAACGGAACGAGAAAGGCTCCGTTCCCGTGGTGATCTGGGAGGTCACGGAGTCCGATGAAAAGGCCCTGGACCGTTATGAGGGCTTTCCTTCCTTCTACTACAAGAAGGATATCAAGGTGCGCTACAGAGGCATCCGAACCGGGATGAACCGGGTGGTGACTGCTTTCGCATACATCATGCACGAAGAGCGGCCCATCGGTATTCCGAGCGGTTTCTACATGAGGACCTGCCTGGAAGGCTACGACACCTTCGGCTTCGACCGGAACGTCCTGCTGGATGCCTACGACAAATGCGTGGAGGTATGTGAAAATGAAGAGTAACGAGATCAGAACGGCGATCTGCCCGCTGTGCGGCAGGGTCTACCACGAGCATCCCGCCCTGTCCAGGACGGACAACGAGACGCTCATCTGTCCCGACTGCGGAACCCGCCAGGCACTTGAAGCGCTTGGCGTCGGAGTCGAGGAACAGGATCAGATCATCGAGACGATCCACCGCCACACCCAGGCATAAAATACACGGTTCCCTCGCCGGATATTTGTGTACTATTCAGTCCCGAATATCTCATAAATGACTTGCTATTTTCTCCGTTTAGAGTGATATATACAGTACCGAAAGGAAAACAACGAACGGAGGAAACAAACATGACAGAGCTGCAGAACTACATCGAGGGATTCGGATTCGGGATCAGCGTCAAGGAGCTGGCGCACAGAGCCTACCGCTACATGGAGAGCCTGGGACACGAGGTTTGCATCGTAAACGACCGCTATCTTGAGGTCGACGGCACGACCTACCTTTTCAGCAAGAGCCGCAAGCACGGACGCTGGATCGCGAAGGCATTTTAAGGAGGGACGGACGATGACGATCAACGAAGCGATGAGAAAGTACAGACTGCCGAACCCCACCACCCCGGAAGACCTGGAAACCCGCTGGAGCAAGGTCCTGACCTTCGGCGACACGGTGGTCATGGCGGGTCACTACTACAACGGCAGGAACAAGCCCTGCTTCTTCGGAGCCACCTACGAGTTCCTCACCGACGACCACACCTGTGAAGGTGCCATTGGGCTGCGGACGGCAAGCGAGGTCGAGTTCGAGGATGACGGTCACGCCATCGCCTGGGCGATGCGGCAGTAAGAAACGGTAAACTGAATACCCGCGGAACATGAGCCGATCGGCTCTGTTCCTCGTTATGAAGGGTCTCGCCGGATACGGCGGAGGCTCATTTTTTATGCTTACAGAGAGGAGGCCGCCTGTGCGGAAGCTGAAGAAATACACACCCACGAAGTTCATGGCGAAGACCTCTCACTATGATAAGGAGGCCGCCGACTTCGCGGTCATGTTCATCGAGTCCTTGTGCCACACCAAGGGCACCTGGGCCGGAAAGCCGTTTGAACTCATCGACTGGCAGGAAAAGATCATCCGAGATCTGTTCGGTGTGGTCAAGGAGAACGGCTACCGCCAGTTCAACACGGCGTACATCGAGATCCCCAAGAAGCAGGGCAAGTCGGAACTGGCCGCCGCTGTGGCTCTTCTTCTTACCTGCGGGGACGGCGAGGAACGCGCCGAGGTCTACGGCTGCGCTGCCGACCGAAACCAGGCGAAGATCGTGTTTGACGTTGCCGTGGACATGGTTCGCTTCTGTCCGGCGCTCTCAAAGCGAGTGAAGATCCTGGAATCGCAGAAGAAGTTGGTGTACAAGCCCACCAACTCCTCCTACCAGGTGCTTTCGGCGGACGTGGCGAACAAGCACGGCTTCAACACCCACGGCGTCATCTTCGACGAGCTGCACACGCAGCCCAACAGAAAACTGTTCGACGTCATGCTGCAGGGCTCCGGCGACGCCAGGATGCAGCCGCTGTATTTCCTGATCACCACGGCCGGCAACGACACCAATTCCATCTGCTATGAGGTGCATCAGAAAGCCCTCGACATCCAGGCCGGGCGAAAGATCGACCCGACCTTTTATTCTGTCATCTACGGCGCTTCCGAGGACGAGGACTGGACAGACCCCAAGGTCTGGAAAAAGGCAAACCCTTCCCTCGGGATCACGGTCGGCATCGACAAGGTCAAGGCCGCCTGTCTCTCCGCCCAGCAGAACCCCGGCGAGGAGAACGCCTTCCGGCAGCTCCGCCTCAATCAGTGGGTCAAGCAGTCGGTCAGATGGATGCCGATGGAGAAATGGGACGCCTGCGCGTTTCCCGTTTCCGAGGACGATCTGGAGGGCCGTGTATGTTACGGCGGTCTCGACCTGTCCTCCACAACGGATATCACGGCTTTTGTCCTGGTGTTCCCGCCCGGTGACGAGGATGGCAGATACATCATCCTGCCGTACTTCTGGGTGCCGGAAGATACGCTCGACCTGCGTGTGAGGCGCGACCACGTTCCCTATGACCTGTGGGAGCGCCAGGGCGTCCTGATGACCACAGAAGGCAACGTCGTTCACTACGGCTTCATTGAGAAGTTCATCGAGAAACTTGGTGAACGCTTCAATATCCGGGAGATCGCGTTCGACCGCTGGGGAGCCGTGCAGATGGTGCAGAACCTTGAGGGCATGGGCTTCACGGTCGTTCCTTTCGGACAGGGTTTCAAGGATATGTCTCCGCCGACGAAGGAACTTATGAAGCTGACCCTGGAGCAGAAGATCGCCCACGGCGGTCATCCCATGCTTCGGTGGATGATGGACAACATCTACATCCGTACCGACCCCGCCGGGAACATCAAAGCCGACAAGGAGAAATCCACGGAAAAGATAGACGGAGCCATTGCGACCATCATGGCTCTTGACCGCGCCATCCGCTGCGGCGCTGACACAGGCGAAAGCGTCTACGACAGGCGCGGCCTGCTATTCATTTGAGAGGAAGGTGATGTGATATGGGTATTTTCAGCGGTCTGTTCAAATCCCGCGACAAGCCCACCGACAGCACCGCCGGAGCAAGGTACTCCTTCTACCTGGGAAACACCACCTCCGGCAAGGCGGTCACGGAACGCTCCGCCATGCAGATGACGGCTGTCTACTCCTGCGTCCGCATCCTGGCGGAGGCCATCGCGGGGCTACCGATCCACCTGTACAGATACAGACAGGACGGCGGCAAGGAGAAAGCCGTCGACCATCCGCTGTATCAGCTGCTCCATGACGAGCCGAACCCGGAGATGAGTTCCTTCGTATTCCGGGAAACGCTGATGACACATCTGCTTCTGTGGGGAAACGCCTACGCGCAGATCATCCGCAACGGGCGGGGCGAGGTCATCGCCCTCTATCCGCTGATGCCGAACAAGATGACCGTCGACCGTGCGGAGAACGGTCAGCTGTACTACCAGTACCAGCGGTCCTCGGATGAAGCCGGGGGCAAAAACGAAACGGTCGTACTGCTTCCCTCGGATGTGCTGCACATCCCCGGCCTCGGCTTCGACGGGCTTGTCGGCTACTCTCCGATAGCGATGGCCAAGAACGCCATCGGCCTTGCCATCGCCACGGAAGAATACGGCAGCAAGTTCTTCGCCAACGGGGCGGCCCCTTCCGGCGTCCTGGAACACCCCGGAACGATCAAAGACCCGCAGAGGGTCCGTGAGTCCTGGATGAGCCAGTTCGGCGGCTCCGCCAACAGCGGCAAGATCGCCGTTCTGGAAGAAGGGCTGAAATACACGCCCATCTCCATCTCCCCGGAGCAGGCGCAGTTCCTGGAAACCAGGAAGTTTCAGATCAATGAGATAGCTCGAATTTTCAGAGTCCCGCCGCATATGCTGGCCGACCTTGAAAAGTCGAGCTTTTCCAATATTGAGCAGCAGTCCCTTGAGTTCGTGAAGTACACCCTTGACCCCTGGGTCATCCGCTGGGAGCAGTCCATTCAGAGAACGCTCCTTACCCCCGCCGAGAAGAAGGATTACTTCGTGAAGTTCAATGTGGAAGGTCTGCTCCGCGGTGACTATCAGAGCCGTATGTCAGGTTACGCCACGGCAAGGCAGAACGGCTGGATGTCCGCAAACGACATCCGTGAACTGGAGAACCTTGACCGCATCCCTGCCGAGGAAGGCGGCGACCTGTACCTCATCAACGGCAATATGCTCCCGCTCAAGGACGCGGGCGCTTTTGCGAATACACAACCTGGAAAGGAAGACTCAGATGAAGAAGTTCTGGAAGTGGAAGAACAGGACGGTGACGAATCAGACGACGGAGAACCCGGTAACGGAGAGAACGCTGTTCCTGAACGGCACCATCGCCGAGGAAAGCTGGTTTGACGATGACGTCACGCCGCAGCTTTTCAAGGACGAACTGAACGCCGGCGAGGGCGACATCGTAGTCTGGATCAACTCGCCCGGCGGCGACTGCGTGGCGGCCGCCCAAATCTACAATATGCTGATGGATTACAAGGGCAATGTTACGGTCAAGATCGACGGCATTGCGGCTTCAGCAGCGTCCGTTATCGCTATGGCCGGTACTCGTGTCCTGGTGTCCCCGGTGTCCATGATGATGATCCATAACCCCGCCACCATCGCGATGGGCGACACGGCGGAAATGGAGAAAGCCATCGCCATGCTTACCGAGGTCAAGGATTCCATCATCAACGCCTACGAGATCAAGACCGGGCTTTCCCGCGCCAAGCTCTCGCACCTCATGGACGCGGAGACCTGGATGGACGCCCGCAAGGCGGTCGAACTGGGCTTTGCCGACGAGATCATGAAACGCGCGGAAGCCGTCGAGGTCGAGGAAGACCTCGTTCCCACGGAGGACGGCGAAGCGTTCTCCGAAGCGGCGGTCGTGAACAGCCTGATGGACAAACTCGCCGCCAAATGCAAGATCCGTCCGAAAACGGATGGCACACCCAAGATCAAAGCCGACTCCCTCATGGAGCGGCTTAATTTATTGAAAAACTGGAGGTAACTATCATGAGCAAGACCCTTGAAATGATCGAGAAGAGAAACCAAGCCTGGAACGCCGCGAAGGCGTTCGTGGAGAGCCGCCGCGACAAGGACGGTCTGCTTTCCGAAGCCGACGCGAAGACCTATGCCGAAATGGAACAGAAGGTCCGCAACTACAGCGCCGAGATCGAGCGCCTGCAGGCCATGGAGGCTATGGACGCCGAGATGGCGAAGCCCGTCAGTACTCCCATCACCGCGAAGCCCATGAACGGCGGCATGGAGGACAAGCCCCAGAAGACCGGCCGCGCCTCCGATGAGTACAGAAAGGCGATGCTGACCGCCCTCCGTACCAACTTCCGTCAGATCAGCAACGTCCTGCAGGAGGGCATCGACGCCAACGGCGGCTACCTCGTCCCTGACGAGTACGACTCCCGCCTCATCGACATCCTCACCGAGGACAATGTGATGCGCCGTCTCGGCACTCGCATCACCACTTCCGGCGAGCATAAGATCAACATCGCCGCCACCAAGCCCGCTGCGGCGTGGATCGAGGAAGGCGGCGCACTGACCTTCGGTGACGCCACCTTCAATCAGATCATCCTCGACGCCCACAAGCTGCACGTGGCTGTGAAAGTCACCGAAGAGCTTCTCTATGACAACGCTTTCCGCCTGGAGAACTACCTCATCGAGCAGTTCGGCAAGGCTCTGTCCAACGCCGAGGAGGACGCCTTCATCAACGGTACCGGCGTGGGTCAGCCTCTCGGCATCCTGGCCGCTACGGGCGGCGCTGAAGTCGGCAAGACTACTTCCGGCGCATCCGTCACAACCGATGACGTCATCGACCTGGTGTACTCCCTCAAGCGTCCCTACCGCAAGAAGGCTGTGTTCCTGACCAACGACAAGTGCGTCGCCGCCCTCCGCAAGCTGAAGGACGAGAACGGTCAGTATCTGTGGCAGCCCGCTCTGCAGGCGGGTGAGCCTGACCGCTGCCTGGGCTACGAGATCTACACCTCTCCGTATTTCCCTGAACCCGCCGCCGGCAAGCCCTGCCTTGCTTTCGGTGATTTCTCCTACTACAACATCGGCGACAGAGGCACCCGCTCCTTCGCTGAACTGAAGGAACTGTTCGCGGGCAACGGCATGGTCGGCTTCGTCGCCAAGGAGCGCGTGGACGGCAAGCTGGTTCTTCCCGAGGCGGTCAAGTTGCTGAAGGTCAAGGGCACCGCCGCCTCCGGCAACTGATCTGAAAGGAGGTCGCGGTGATGGACGCTCTTTTGGAGAAAGTCAAGGCAAACCTCATACTTGACCATACGGCCGACGATGATCTGCTGAAGGGCTACATCACCGCGGCCGTTTCCTATGCCGAAAGCTATCAGCACATCCGGGAGGGCTACTACTCCGGTAATGAGATGCCGCCTACCACAGAACAGGCGGTGATCATGCTGGCAAGCCACTTCTACGAATCCAGGGACGGCTCTACGGGCGGTTTCTTCGCCGACAACCCGCAGACCGCCCAGCAGGTGTGGAACACGGTCAATCTGCTTCTTCGGCTCGACCGAGACTGGAAGGTGTGACATGAGCTTCGGAAAGATGAACCAAACGGCGGATATTGTCGAGATCCGTCGAACGAAGGACAGCGAGGGCTTCGCTTCCAAAGAGGAACGGGTCCTCGCTTCCGTTCGCGTGTACCGGGAGAGCCGGCACGGATCGGTGAGATGGGCGAACCTCGCCGCTTTCTCCGACGCCACCGACCTCTTCCGTTTCCGCGCCATACCCGGTGTGAAGGTCACGACTGAACACACTCTCGTCTGCGACGGGGTACGCTTCAGCGTCATCTCCGTTGAGGACGTCAAGGGGCGCGGGATGTACACGGAAATACTGGCGAGAAAGGTGGTGCCGACAAGTGGCAAAGGCTGATATAAAAATGCCGGACGAGTTCCTGGAAAAGCTGTCACGCCTTACGAAGGATGAGGACGGCATGGCGGAGCGTGTGCTGAAGGCCGGTGCGGATGTCGTCGAGGCAAGAGTCCGCTCGAACCTCACGGGCGTCATCGGCAGAGGCACTAAGGAGGAGTCCCGCTCCACGGGTGAACTTCTTTCATCGCTCGGCACTACGACCGTCAAGCTCGACCGGGACGGCAACCACAACGTAAAGGTCGGCTTCGCTGAACCCCGCCGCGACGGCGGCAGCAACGCCAAGATCGCCAACATCCTCGAATACGGCAGACACGGGCAGCCGCCGAAGCCGTTTCTGAAACCCGCGAAATCGGCGTCGAAGACGGTCGCGATCGAAGCCATGAAGCGCGCGCTTGAGGAGGAGGTCGGCAAATGAGCATACTTGAGGACCTGACGTCTATTCTGGCGACAAAGGGCATCCCCGTCGAGACCGGGATATTCTCGGACGAGGCACCGGACACCTATATCGTCATCACCCCGCTTTCGGATACCTTCGACCTCCATGCGGACAACGCACCGGGCGTCGATATCCAGGAAGCGAGGCTCTCGCTGTATACGAAAGGCAGCTATACGGCGCTCAAGAACCGTATCGTCCGTCTGCTTCTCCGGGAGGATTTCACCATCACGGGCAGGACGTACAACGGATATGAGACTGACACGGGCTACCACCATTACACGGTGGACGCTGCCCGTCACTATGAATTTGAAACGGAGGAATGATCTATGGCAACCATCGGTCTTGACAAACTTTACTACGCCGGCATCACGGAGGACGATCAGGGCTACGAGACCTACGGCACTCCCAAGGTGCTGGCGAAGGCGATGACCGCCGATCTGGCGGTCGAACTGAACGAAGCCGTTCTCTACGCCGACGATGGAGCCGCGGAGGTCGTGAAGGAGTTCAAATCTGGCACGCTTTCCCTCGGCGTGGATGATATCGGCGCGGAGGTCGCGGGCGATCTCACGGGTACCACCATCGATGTGAACGGCGTTGTGATCTCCGCGTCCGAGGACGGAGGCGACCCCGTGGCAGTCGGTTTCCGGGCCAAGAAGTCGAACGGCAAGTACCGCTACTACTGGCTCTACAGAGTCAAGTTCGGTATCCCCGCCACCAACCTCGCCACGAAGGGCGATTCCATTACCTTCTCTACGCCCACTATCGAAGGCACGATCATGCGCCGCAACAGGCCCGATTTCCAGGGCAAGCACCCCTGGAAGGCAGAGGTCACCGAAGGCACGGAGGGCGTCGACCAGTCCGTTATCGACGGCTGGTACGAAGAGGTGTACGAGCCGACAGGCGATCTTAACCTTTCGCCCTTACCCATCGACAGGCCCGGCAGCGGCACGACGGTCTAAGGAGGACTCACAATGGATAACGAACGCAGTTCTTTCATCAACATCGGCGGCGAGGCGTATGAACTTATCCTCACCACCAAAGCTACCAAGCAGATTGCCGGACGCTACGGCGGTCTGGAGAACCTGGGCGAGAAGCTCATGAAGAACGAGAACTTCGAGATGGCCATCGGCGAGATCGTATGGCTCATCACGGTCCTCGCCAACCAGGCGATCATGATCTTCAATCTGCGCCACAGGGATGAGCAGAAGCCCCTGCTCACGGAGGATGAGGTCGAACTTCTGACCGTGCCCTCCGACCTTGCCGGGTACAAAGCGGCGATCACTGAAGCCTTGTACCGCGGCACGAAGCGCAACGTGGAAAGTGAGCCTGACCCAAAAAACACGGAAGCCGAGTAAGCGACGATGAGTTGTTTACCCGGCTTCTGTATTACGGCCTTGCCCATCTACACCTGACGCGGGACGAGGTCTGGCTCACACCCTTCGGTCTGCTCCTGGATCTGTGGGAATGCCACAGGCAGTACACGGGGACCGCGCAGCCGAAGCGTGAGCGTTTTATCGACGATATCATCCCGGACGGGATTTAAAGGAAGGAGGCGATAGCCGTGGCTGACAATTTCGGTCTGAAGATCGGTCTTGAAGGCGAAAAAGAATTCAAGAAGGCGCTTGCGGATATCAACTCCTCCTTTAAGGTCCTGGGGAGCGAAATGAAGCTGGTGTCCTCCCAGTTCGACAAGAACGATCATTCCGTGCAGGCGCTGTCCTCCCGCAACCAGGTCCTCAACAAGGAGATCGAGACGCAGAAGCAGAAAATCGAGGTGCTGCGTCAGGCTTTGCAGAACGCCGCTGAGTCCTTCGGCGAGAACGACAAGCGGACGCAGAACTGGCAGATCCAGCTGAACAACGCCGAAGCCGCTCTGAACGACATGGAGCGGGAACTGAAGGACAACAACTCCGCCCTCGAACAGGCCGAAAGCGGCTTTGACGAGGCCGGAAAGGAAGCCGACGAGTTCGGCAAAGAGGTCGACAAGGCCGGCGATCAGAGTGAGGATGCCGGCGGCAAGCTGAAAAAGGTTGGCCAGATCGCGAAGGACGTCGGCAAGGCCAGGGCCGCCGCTATGGCGGCTATCGGCACGGCTGCCATCGCGGCCGGCAAGAAGCTGTGGGATATGTCCAACGCCGTAGCCGCGGCGGGCGACGCCATCGACAAGACCTCCCAGAAGATCGGTATCAGCGCCGAGGCCTACCAGGAATGGGACTATGTGTTCCAGCGCTGCGGAGCGGACGTCAACGGCCTTCAGACGGGCATGAAAAAGCTGTCCGGGGTCATCTCGGATGCCGCTTCCGGCTCGTCCTCCGCCGCCGACAAGCTGGCGGCTGTCGGTCTATCCATCGAGGATCTGAACGGCAAAAGCCAGGAACAGCAGCTTTCCATCGTCATCGCCGCTCTGCAGGATATGGAAGCCGGCGCGGAACGCACCACGGCGGCGAACGACCTGCTCGGCAAGTCAGCCGTGGATATGGCCGCCGTTCTGAACATGAGCGCGGAGGAAACGCAGGCTCTCATCGATGAAGCCCACGACTACGGAATGGTCATGAGCAACGAAGCCGTGGCCGCCTCCGCCACCTTCGAGGACAGCCTCACGAAGCTCCAGGGTACGATGGGCGGTCTGAAGAACCGCATGGTCGGCGAGCTGCTTCCCGGCATCTCCATGATCATGGACGGCCTTTCCGACCTCGTCGCCGGGAACGAGGAGGCCGGCGAGGAACTGAAGAACGGCGTCATGTCCGTTGTGGAGACCGTGACGGAAATGATCCCGCAGGCAGTCCAGCTCATCTCCATGATAGCAGCCGCCATCCTTGAGAGCGCGCCGTCCATCATCCGGGCGCTTGCCGAGGGCATCATTACCGCCATCCCCGAACTGCTCCCGGTAGTCCTGCAGGTCATCACCGAACTGGTGGCGGCTCTGCTTGAACTCCTGCCGCAGCTTGTGGATGCCGGAATGCAGATCATCGCTTCTCTCATCGTCGGCATCGCCCAGGCGCTTCCCACGCTGATCCCGCAGATGGTCGAAGTGGTCACACAGATAGTGCAGACCCTTATCGACAATCTGCCCCTTATTCTGGACGCGGCGCTTCAGCTGATCGAGGGTCTGGCGCAGGGCATCCTTGACGCCATTCCCGTGCTGATCGAAGCCCTCCCGGAAGTCATCATGGGCATCGTGAACTTCCTGCTCGACTCCATCCCGGAGATCATTGAAACGGGTATCACGCTGCTGACGTCGCTCATCGACGCCCTTCCGCAGATCATTGCCACCATCGTGGCGGCTATACCGAAGATCATCGACGGCATCATAAAGGCTGTGCTTGGAGCGATCCCCCAGATCATCCAGGCCGGCATTCAACTGCTCATTTCTCTGATACAGGCGCTTCCGCAGATCATCACGACCATCGTTTCCGCGATCCCGCAGATCATCTCCGGCATCGTGAACGCCGTAATAGGAAATATTCCGCAGATCATCAACGCGGGTGTTCAGCTGTTCGTATCTCTGATCAAAAACCTGCCGACCATCATCGTGGAGATCGTGAAGGCGGTACCGCAGATCGTCACGGGCATCGTGAATGCGTTCGGTTCCCTCATGGGCAGGATCGTGGAGATCGGCGGCAACATCGTCAAGGGTCTGTGGCAGGGTATCCAGCAGCTTGCCTCCTGGCTGTGGGACAAGGTCTCCGGGTGGATCTCCTCCATCTGGAACGGCATCCTTGATTTCTTCGGTATCCACTCTCCCTCGAAGGAGATGGCATGGGTCGGTCAGATGCTCGTCAAGGGCCTGTCCGGCTCCATTGAGGATAACGGTGACGAGGCTGTGAAGGCGGCCAAAGCCATGAGCGAGGACATCGACGGCGTCATGCAGGATCTCGCCAAAGACACGACCACCGCGCTTCCGACAGATTTCGACATCGGCGGGAGCATCGGCAGTTCCGTGTCCTCCGCCGCAAAGGGCGTGTTCGGCGGCGGCTTCAGCCTGCAGCTGAACATTTCAACATTCAACAACTATTCGAGCGAGGATATCGAGCAGCTGACCAATGAGATCATGGTCACTGCCGGTCAGTTCGCCAGACGGAAAGGAGTGGTTTTCGCGTGAACAGCTTTACCTACAACGGCGTGAGTTCCCTGGATATGGGACTCCGCATCGAGAGCAAGAACGTGTTTTCCGCTCCGCAGTATGAGGTCAGGTTCCAGTCCATCCCCGGGCGGGACGGCGACCTCATACTTCCGAACGGCAGATACCCGAACGCGCAGGTGGCCTACTCGGTATTCCTTCCGGCGAAAACGCTGCCGGAGCTGCAGCGGAAGCTGACAGCGGTCAAGGCATGGCTCTTCACGGAGCCGGACCGCTACCACGAGCTGCGGGACACCTATGATACCGAAACCTTCCGCAGGGCGGTCGTAAACACAAAGCTTGACGTTGAGGATCAGCTGAACAGGATCGGCATTTTCACGGTCAGCTTTTCCTGCCTGCCGCATAAATACCTCGATAGCGGCCAGGCGGCTGTTGACATCACCTCCGGCGGAGGCACGGAAGTCATGACGAACCCCACGGTTTTTACGAGCAAGCCGCTCATCCGGGTGAACGGCAGCGGCGACGGCGTTCTGAGCGTCATAAACGCAGACGGGATCGTGAGGATGGAATTTGCGGACATAAGTTCGTATATCGACGTGGACTCGGAGCAGATGAACTGCTTCAAGGGCGCGGCTTCCATGAACGATTCGGTCACTGCGGACAGGTTTCCCTCGCTTGCGCCGGGCGAGAACCACTTCGTTTTCTCCGGCGGCATTACCTCGCTTTCCGTGAAGCCAAGGTGGGTGACGCTATGATCCCGGTACTGTATAAAGCCGACGCGACCGTCTTTACCTCTTTCGGACTCGGAACGCTCTCCGACTGTATCTCCTGCGAGGTCACCGAGGAGCGCAACGGCGCCTTTGAACTGGTTTTGAAGTACCCGGTGACGGGCCGGAACTACAGCCAGATCGCAAGGGAACGGCTCGTCAAGGCGAAGCCCAACGACACGGCGAACGACCAGGTGTTCCGTATCTACCGCATCACGACCCCGCTGAACGGCGTGGTGACCGTGTACGCGCAGCACCTTTCCTACGACCTGTCCAATATCGCGGCTCTGCTGTGGAGCGATGATCGCATATCGCCGACCCTCGCGATGGAGCGGCTGTTCAGCCGGACGGCGACCCCGCACAACTTCATCTGCCGGACGGACTATTCCGACGCGAAGGCGTTCTCCATCACGAAACCGCAGAGCGTCCGCGCCTGTCTCGGAGGCGTCGCCGGGTCGTTTCTCGATCTGTGGGGCGGCGAGTATGAGTGGGACAACTGGCTGGTATGGCAGCGGTCGAGCCGTGGACGGAACACGGGCGTGGTCATCGAGTACGGCAAGAACCTCACGGAGATGACCCACGACGGCGACAACACCGACGTGTACACCGATATGCTCCCGTATGCCGTGCAGACGGACGAGAACGGAAACGAGACGGTAGTCACCCTCCCGGAGGTGCTGATGCCCATCACGAACTCCGAGCTTGTCCGCAGGAAGACCCTCATCAAGGATTTCTCGGAGTTCTTCGATTTCGGCGCTGAGATCACTGCCGACGCACTCCGGGCGAAGGCGTCCTCGTATCTCGCCTCTAACCCGATGGGCGTGACCGCTCCCACGCTGACCGTGAAGTTCGAGCCGCTGTGGAAGCAGCCGGACTACGCCGCCGTGCTGGAACGTGTGTCTCTCTGCGACACGGTCACGATCCGGCACTCGGCGCTCGGCGTGACGGCGAAGGCGAAAGTTATCAAGACCGTTTACGACACGCTTTCCGAAAAGTATGTGTCCATCACCCTCGGCGCGGCGAAAGCGAACCTCATCAGCACGGTCGCGCAGGCGGAACAGGCTGCCCACGCGGCAGCCGCGAAGGTCGACCGCTTCCCGGCGATCATGTCCGCAGCCATTCAGAACGCCACGAGCCTTATCACGGGGCAGTCGGGCGGCTATGTGGTCATCAACACAGATGAGGTCACGGGTCAGCCGTATGAACTGCTCGTTATGGACGCGCCGGATATCGGCTCGGCCGTCAACATCTGGCGCTGGAACGTGGGCGGTCTCGGCTTCTCCCATAACGGATACAACGGTCCCTTTGAGACGGCGATCACCTCTGACGGACAGATCGTCGCCGACTTCATCACCACGGGCACCCTCGCCGCCAACCTGATCAAGGCGGGCGTCCTGTCCTCCCAGGACGGCTCCTCCTGGTGGGATCTGGAAACGGGAGAAATACACCTCCGTGCATACGCCACCACTGAGTCCGTCATTGAGACGAACGAGCGCATCGATGAGATCGAGGAACAGAAGATGTACCGCCTGGTGATCACCTCATCCAACGGGAACATCTTCAAGAACAACAACATCCGCACCACGTTGTCGGCGGTCGTTTTCTCATGGGACACGAACGTGACGGACACACTCGACCCGAACCAGTTCATCTGGACGAGGGTCTCGGATGACGCCGCGGCGGACGCCGCCTGGAATGCCGCTCACTTCGGCGGCACGAAAACGATAGAGATCACGCGGGACGACGTGAACGTGAGAGCCACGTTCTTCTGCGACCTCATCGACACCACTACAAGAAACAGCCTTCTCGGCTGATAAAGGAGGATACTTTCATGAGCAGAGCGCAGGGGCAGTTTACCATTATCGACTACAACGACGCGCTGACGCTGACCGGGTACATCGGCTCGAATCATCCGAAGACGCAGATGTACAACCCGGACAACAACAGCTATACCCCGAACTGGGCTTCCACCAACCTGGTGCTGACGCCCAGCCTTTATATCATCGGCACGACCACCGATCAGATCACCTCGGAGAACGTGCAGGACGTCAAGTGGTACCAGGGTACTTCCACCACGGCCATCACCACGGGCGGTGATTACGCGCTGAGCGGCGCCAAGAACCACATCCTGACTGTCAAAGCGAACGTCATGGCTTCGCTCCCCGGCGTGGATTTCAAGTGTGTCATCACGTACCGGGACCCCTCGACCGGGCTTGACATCATCCATCCGATCTCCATTTCGTTTTCCCGCGTGGTCAACGGCAGCGGCATCGTGGATCTGATCGTCATGACCCCGAGCGGGAACGTGTTCAAAAACAGCGAGGTGGCGACCCTCACCGCCAAGGCGGAACTGTGGCGCGGTTCGACCGTGGACACCACGAACGTCACCTACAAATGGGCGATCATGGACGCTTCCGTCACTTCGTCCTCCTCCACAGGCTACGACGCCGACTTCGGCACGGGCTGGAGGAAACTGTCGAACACAACCAATATGTACGCCGGAGCGACGACCGCCACGCTGACGATCTATGCCGCCGCTGTGGAAAGCTACGCCGTCTACCGCTGCTGCGCCAAGGACACCGACTCCGCGTCTCCGACCTACAACAGCAAATTCTACGACGTCTGCACCATCATCGACAACTCCGACCCTCTGCAGGTCATCGTGACCTCCACAGGCGGCGATGTGTTCAAGAACGGCGTCGGAACGACCGTCCTGACCGCCGTCTGCTACCAGGCCGGTTCGGAGGTGGACGCTTCCGGTACAGGAACCTATACGTGGACGAAGTACGACAAGGACGGCAACATCGACACCTCATGGGGCAACAGCGGAAGCAAGACGGGCAAAACCCTGTCCGTGTCCACTTCGGACGTTGAGACGAAAGCGACCTTCATGGTTCTCGTTGTGATCTGAGGAGGTGATTCCATGCGGGCGATCGGTCAGATCACCATTACCAACATCTGCGACGTTGTGGCTTCCGATACCCCGCCCGAGAACCCGTATGTGGGTCAGCTTTGGGTGGATACCTCGGCGTCGCCGCCGGAAACGAAGATATGGAACGGAGAGGAATGGGTCGTGCAGAACGATATCGACACCCTCCGCGTCACCATTTCTGTTCTGACCACAAGGGCGGCGGAACTGCAAAGCACCATCGACGGGCTGAACAGCTACGTCGGCACGATGACGCAGACCATAGAGACCATCACCGACAGCCTCGGCAACGAGCAGCAGACGGTCCTTGAGATGCAGGCGCAGATGTCGCTCCTGCAGCAGACCATAGAGGGGCTGACCGTCCAGGTCACGAACCAGTGCGCGGGCGGTCTGAACTTCATCCAGAACTCGGCGGGGCTTAACGGCGTTTCCGATGACTGGGTCAAGACAGGCACGGTCACGGTGGACACCTCCACGGATACGCAGAACAACACGACCTCGGACTCCTGCTTCGTGCTGGGGACGTCCTCCACGCTCAAACAGACCATCACGGGGCTTGTCACAGGACAGTCCTATGCCTTCTCGCTCCGGGCGAAGAAGACCTACGCAGGGTATTCCAGCTATATCCGGGTGCAGTACAACGGCAACAAGTACGCCTATTTCTTCAGCCAGACAACTACGTTTGACTGGAAAGATTTCAGCCTGGTCATCGATGATATCACCGACAGCACGGTCATCCTGTATATCTACAACCGTTACGCCTCGCTGTACGTTTCCGACATCATGATGGTCGAAGGCCCGACCGTCCACAACTGGACGCCCGCTCCGAACGAGATCTACACCAACGAGGTCAAGATCGACAAGCGGGGCATCGCCGTTTCCAACTCGGCGTCCTCGCAGCGGACGATCATCACCAATACGGAGTTCGCCGGATACTACAACGACGAGGTCATTTTCACCCTGAACAAGGATGAAACGCAGACGAAGAAGACGACGGTCGACGGCGAACTGACCGTGGGCAACACAAAATTCGTGCCGATGACCACAGCCTCCGAGGGGCTGAACATCGTCATTCTCGATTAAGGAGGGACGGCATATGGCAATGACAGGCGGCACCGCCTACCTTGTGAAATCCGAATACACAAATTCCGGCTCAAACAACTGGACGGTCGACCTTTACGTCTATGTGAAGATCGTCTCCCAGAACGTCGCGGCGAACACCTCCACGATAGCCCTCGGTATGTATGTGTACTCGAAGTACACCATCGACTGGACGGACTGGAGCAACGGCGGACAGTCCTACGTCGGCACGGCGACCTCCGGCTCGAACTGCTTCACGTTCACCGCCGGGCAGAGCGGCAGCGGAACAAAATGGCTGACAGAAAACAACCAGGTCACCGTCACGCATAACTCGGACGGCAAGCTGACCCTGCCGATCTACTGGCATTGGGGTGTTTACTCCTCATGGGGCCAGTACCTCGCTCCGTCCGGGAGCAAGAACGTCACGCTGACCGCCATCGACCGAACCGCACCGACCGTATCCTTCACTACGAGCAATATCACGGCGAACGGCGTCACGATCAGCGCTTCGTCCTCCGCCACGGCGGACATATGGCAGTACAGCATCGACAACGGCTCGACCTGGACGCAGTTTTCCACAACAGCGGGAACGTCGGCAAGCAAGGCGATCACGGGGCTTTCCCCGAACACGACCTACCAGGTCAAGGTCCGGGCGAGAAAGCAGACCAATCAGATCTACGGAACTTCAGCCGCCGTTTCAGTCAAGACCCTCGGCGGCGCCATCGTGAACAGCGCGACCCAGGTGACGGCGGACGCCGCGACCGTCAGCATCAAACTGAACGTCACGGTCTACGACGCCTCCTATACCTACACGCTGACGCTGAAGAACGGAAGCACGAGCATCCTGTCCGTGGGCGGCCTGTCCTGGTCGAAGGGCACGGCGGACAGAACGGTCACGCTGACGGCGGCCAACCGCACCACGCTGCTGACGGCTATGGTTTCTCTGAAATCCTTCACAGGCACTTTTGAGGTAACGGCCTACAGCGGCTCGACCCAGATCGGCTCGGCGTCCTCGAAGACCGCCACGGTCACCACCACTGCGGCGAACTCGGCCCCCACGCTGTCCGGCTTCACCTACGCCGACAGCTACGCCACGACAACCGCTATTACGGGCAGCGACCAGGTCTTCATCCAAGGGCATTCCAAGCTGACCGTCACGCCGGGAACAGCGACTGCGAAGAACCAGGCGACCATCGCCAACTACACGGCAACCTGCAACGGCGTCTCTGTTTCCAACACCACGGGAGCGGCGCTCACCATCGGCGCTGTCGCCAAGAGCGGCACGGTGGCGGTCGTTCTCACGGTAACCGACAGCCGGGGCTGGACGGCAAGCGTCACGCAGAACATCACGGTCATAGCCTACGCCTCGCCGAAGGTGAACTCGCTGACGCTCCGCCGCACGAACGACATCGAGGCGGAGATGCAGCTGGTCTTCAACGGCACGATCTCGGCGATCTCGGTCAGCGGCACACAGAAGAACTCGCTTCTGTACTGCCGATACCGATACAAGGCGACGAGCGCCACCTCATACAGTTCCTACGTCAGCATCATCTCCGCGGTCACGCAAAGCGGGACGAGCTTCTCCTACTCAAATCTGGAATTGTTGAGCCTCGCCTCAGGCCAGTCCTGGGATGTTCATATCCAGATCCGTGATAAGCTGAACAGCCTGTCCTCCCTGGATCTGTACTACGTCATCCCGCAGGGTACGCCGCTTGTGGCGCTCCGAAAGCAGAAGGTCGGCATCAACACGCCGACCCC
>OGQX01001219.1_pt1 | contig 24162 bp, 23 predicted proteins | sample 1553291 | NCBI WGS metagenome assembly OGQX01 (sample SAMEA2580030, study PRJEB22360) | human gut metagenome | biome: human gut; feature: human-associated habitat; material: faeces | place: Denmark | collected 2008/2010
GAATTGCAAGTAATTTTTTATTTTTTTTAAAAAAGAAGGGAAGCCAAAAGGAAAAATAATAAAATTATGAACCCTCAAAAAAACCTTTTGGTATTCAGTGTTCAATCACTGCCCTTCTCTATTTAATAAATATTGTGTTATTTCAAAGAATCAAGTACTTAGAAAAATATTTTTAATTTTTTTTTCAAAAAAGCACAAACTTTTCATAAGTCGCTAATAATTATAGATAAAAGAAACAAAAATTATGACTAACTTAGACAAAGAATACCAAAGAAACGAATGCAAAGGAAGAACTAAATTCAAACAACTTGCAGACAACGGAAATAATATGATTGAGTTCACAAATGACAAATTCAATCACATTGACGCATTCTTCACTGCAACAAGTACCAATTATATATATGGTGTTGAAATTAAGAATAGACAGAAGAAGTATGATTGCTATTCAACCTTAATCATCGAGACAATAAAGTATGATGCTATGAAAACACTTCAAGACAATAATGATACAAATGAGTGTATTCTTGTTTACTTCTTCGAAGACATAGCATATATTTTAAAATGGACAACAATAAACACATTATTATCAAATAATATAGTAAGCGTTCAATATAAATGGCTACCCGATTCAACAGTTAATAAACATAAGATGGTTCAAAAGACTTGTATTGAAGTACCAAAAGAATATACGTATAAGTACATATTTGATTCAACACTTAACAAGTGGAAGCAAGTACAAAAACCTTAGAAAATAATGAAATTAAATAATAGACTATATGACAAAAAATCAAATTAATGACAAAATCACCGAACAACGAAAAAAGGTTTTAGGCCTTCTTTTAGAAATGAGACAAATTCACGATAATCTTGGAAGTGTGAGGCATAAGAATATCATCAAATTTTTATATGAAGAAAGCCTCACTGAACTTGATGAACTTATCAAAGAAAGAGATAAAAATAACAACACAAAAAAATAATAAACTATGAACAACACAACAACTGATATTAAATTTCCAACTTGCGGAACAACTGAAAGCAATGACAGCATTGAAATAAAGAAGAACTTCTTAGCAAAAAATGCAAGTACAATAAAGGTCATAACATACCTTTTAGGAATCATCATTAGCATAATTTTAGGGTCATCACTCGCAAATTTTACATTGAAGAACTATACTAAACAAGTCTATGATAATGCCTTTGACAAAGGATATAATGTAGGTTACAATGTCGCAAAGATAGAAGCTACAAATTCAGAAGAACCGAATAATAATATTTCAAAAGCCTTTCAATATGTCCCTAAGAAATAAGGAAGAATTGGAAAAGTTCTTTGAAGACTTTAGAGCATCACAGTTGAAGAAGAAGAAACTGCATAAAGAGCTAATGGAAATAAAAAAGAAGGAATATCAAAAGGAGTACCAAAAAAAATATAGAGCAATCAGAAAACAATATTTGAAAGATTATGGAATGATTTAAGATGGAAGGTAGGTATAGTGCCTACCTTCTTTTTTTGATATACATCAACGGTTATTTGTTTCTTATTGATTGAACTTCAACTATTTATAGAAAAATGAGATTAAAATGAATATGATTAAACGATTTTTCAAATGGTATTTGAAAGAAATGTATAAGGCATATAAGCCTTGTTTCGATGCGGGTGTAAACCCTTGGATGTGAATAAGGGAGTTTCAATAAGAAAACTCCCTTTTTTCGTGTGTCTTTTTATATTAAATATTCTTGAATGAATGAAATGATTCATAGCCGATTATTTTTTGACGATGCTGATGACCTTTACCGACTCGTTCTTGTCGAGCGTCATGAAGGCGGTTGCCACGCCTGTAGCAGCATTGATTCGGTAGATTGTGGGCACTGCTGACGATGTGGCACGCGTAGCCTTGGCGTGATGCCAGCTGCCGCCACCACCACCCTGGCTGGATGCCTCTGCGGGGTTGATAGGCAGATAGAAGTAGCCGTCGTAGCCGTCACCGTAGCCGATGGAGTAGTGGGTCATGTCAGAAGCCGCGGGCACACCCGTCACCCATGTGAGGGTCTTGGTATCCATGTCAGCGATGGCGAGTTTACCGGAGGTGCTCATATTGCTGTAAGCATCCTTATCGACATAGAACTCGAGCAGGAACTTGCTGCCGCTGATAGGATAAGCTTTGCGGAAGCGGTAGCCCTCACTGGCGGTGTAGATGTCGAACTTATAGTCGGGATCGAAGCTCGTGGCACCTTTTTTGATGCGCAGGGCACCGACCTTGGAACCGTCTGCGCTGGTGCCGCAGAACACATAAGCCGTGCCGTCGTCGGCTACGCCGCCCATAGCATAGCGGGCAGAACGCCAGGCACCATAGATGCCACCGATGCGGCTGTCGAAGACAGGAGCGCTGACCGTAGAGAAGCTATAGTCGGAGAAGACCACAGCGGCAGAGTCGCGGTTGGAATAATAGAGTGTGATGGCCAGACGGTTGTTGCCTAAGTCGAGGATATCAGAGATGACGGGTGCTTTGTCGTCTACGGCAAACTTCGTCAGGTCGGGAGCCGTCCAGGAAGTCATGGCACCGGCAGCCGTGAAATAGTTGACACCCATATCGCTGTTCAGTGCGCCATAGGAGTAGTTGCCGAAGACACCCACATTGCCGAAGTTGGTAACGATGTTCTTACCCGTCTCGGTGAGTTTTCCGTTGACGAGCTGATAGATGCGTGTCCCCATCTTGCCAGCACCTATACCGCCCTTAGCTTCGTCGACAGAACCCTGACGATAGATGAAGCCCGTGAAGAAGCCGGCCTGAGAGTTGTATTTAGCCTGTGTGAAACCATCGGGGCTGTAGACCACGTCTGTATTGGTGCTGTCGCCATAGACCTTCTCGTCGGTCCATGTCTTCTCTACATTGGTATAGACTTTCATACGCGTACCGCCCTTGAGACTCTTCGTAGCATCATTGGAAGCCACGATGAAACTTACTTCTGACGGGTTGATCGTAGCCTCACCGTTTGAAGCGCTACTGTCATCATTGTCGCTGCACGCAGTGAATGTGGCTGACAATGCTGTCAGTGCAGCCATGAAGAATACGTTTCTTTTTTTCATTTTTTATTAATTAGAATTTATGGTAATAAATAAAGTTCTTACTTCAAGTATCCTACGCTGCGGATGGTGGCTGCTCCAGTGACGGTGATGCCCTTGGTGGCCACTCCCGTGTTGGGATCGACATTGTAGAGCGCCGCATAGCCTCCGCGCTGGGTGATGGGGATAAAGATCTTACCGTCGTGCACCATCGGCACGTCGCCCGTGGTCGATCCCGAAGTGATGTTGAGCTTGTCGGGGAGTCCGGTGACATCGACGTGGCTCTTCGTCTCCATATCTATGACAGCATAGTGGCGTGCGGCGCCCGTAGAGGTCGGTGTCTTGTCGTCGTAGAGCTCTAAGAGGAACTTACTGCCCGTAATGGGCCACACGCGGCGGAACTTATAACCGCCGAGCTCCGACTGGATGTTGAAATAGTAGTCTTTGTCGAAGCCGTCAGCGCCTTTCTTGATGCGCAGGGCACCGGCGGGCAGCGTTGAGGTCGACTCATAGCTGTTGCTGAAGACATAGACGTTGCCGTCGTCGGCTTTATAGATGGAGTTGAGGGTCTGCGAGCGGAACTGGCCGCAGGCGTAGCTGATGCGGTTGTCGCCATAGACAGCCTTGATGTTGAGCGCCGTGTCCATCTTCACGACCCAGCAGCTGTCGGGATATTTCACGGTGCCGATGCTGCCGCCCTGTGCGTTGCTGCCGTCGTCTTTGTGATCCGACTTGATCATGGCGGTAAGGAAGGTGCCGTCGCCGTTGTCTACGATACCCGAGAAAGTGGCTTGCTGGCCCTCACCGGCAATGTCGGTGGTGTAGCGCGACTTACTTCTGAGCAGTTTCACGCCACTGTCGTCGAGCGACCAGAAGTCGAAGATGGCGATGTCGGTGCGGTCGCCCCGGGTCTGACCGGATACCGAGGTGACAAACATATCGTCGATGAAGCCATAGGTCGTGAAGCGGTCATTGACCTGAAACTGTCCGATCTGCTCAAAGGGCTTGGTCTCGTCGGTGAGCTTCACGCAGTAGCCCAGTCCGGGATACTGCTGCTGATACGACACGCCCACGGCATAGCTGTCCTTGAACACCCATGTATAGGGCGAGGTTGGCAGTTCCTTGATGTTGCTGCTGATGTTCAGATCGCCGTCGGTGACCGAGGTGTTCTGAAGGATATATTCGGTGCCGTCGTCGGCAGCAGCGTCGAGGAAGAAGTGACCCGACGTGGCGGCTCCGGTGGCGATGCCGCCGCTCTCTCCATTGGTGCTCTCAGCACTGTCTTCGCTGCTGCACGCTGTGAACAAGGGCAGTGACAACGAGAGCAGCACGAACGCTCCTCCATACAATCCCTTTGACAATAATGCTTTCATATCTTTTTCTATTTCAAGTCGTTAATAAAAATATTTTCGTTGTTATTTATTTGCTCCACGAATAGCGGAACTTGATGGCGAAGTTACGGCCGGGCTTCTGCAGACTGTAGTTGTCGTAGAGCAGACTGTTGGTGAAGTTGTTGGCCTCTATCGAGATGTTGTACCGTCCGCCATAGATGGAATATGTGAGGTTGGCATCGTGGCTGTACTGCTCGGGCACGTAGAGCTTGGCGCCGTCACCTGACCACGAGCGATAGAAACGGTGCACATAGCGCGTGTCGTAGCCGATGGTGAGCTTGTTGTATTTTCCGAAGACATGTTTCAGCGTGTAACTGGCATCCATATTGCCGAAGGCGTAGGGCAGGTTGGGCACGCGGTTGTTGAAAGTCACGCTGAGGGCTCCGTTGGCGTTGTAGCGCTCACGGTTGCGCATGTTCTGCATGGAGTAGTTACCGCCGATGGTGAAGATGTCCTTATAAAGATAATGTATAGCGGCGTCGAAGCCCTCGCCGAGCACATGACCGTAGTTAGTGCTCACAGCCACTCCCTTGGCGTTGATGGTTCGGATGATGTAGTCCTGGATATTGCGGTAGTTGAGTCCGAGCTCTGCCACAATAGTGTGGGCATCGGCAAAGGTGTGCTCATAGTTGAAGTTGAGGTTCACGTTGTTGCTCTTCTCCGGCTTGAGCACGGCGTCGCCCTCTTCATAGTCGCCGTCGCCGAAGAGCTCCCGCTCACTGGGCAACCGCAGTGCGCGCTCATAGCTCAACTTCACCTGCAGGTCGCGCCAGGGTGTCCATGTGCCGGCGGCACCGAAGCCGAGGGCCTGACTGTGGCGCTGCTGCTCCTCATACTGGGCGCGCGTGTTCTGGGAGACATTGACCGGACCCGTCACATGGGTGTCGTAGTATTTCACAAAGGCAGTGGCGTTCCACTCGGTGTTGGGAATGAACTGATAGCTCAGCCCCGTGATGTCCTTGATGTTGATGCGGCGCATGAAGGTTGCCGCGGACGTCATGGCGCGGTTGGCGGAGTTGTCGGTGGTGTGTCGGTGGAAGTTGATATAAGTCTCGTTGAGTGTGAAGAAATGCTGGTCGCCGATGCGATAGGTGAGGTTGGCCACCGCCGTGAGCGTCTTTCCCGTGAACTCAGCGAGCGAAGTGGCACCCTCGCCCTGCGACGCTTGGGGGATCCACTGCCCCGTCCAGCTGTAGGTGCGGCTGAGCGTATCGACGTTGTTCGTCGTGGTGTAGTCGTAACGGGCTGAGAGACGCAGGTTGAGCCCCCGTGTGAAGAGGTTGCGCTTCTCATAGAGCAGACTCGGCGTGAGTCCCCAGTTCTTGCGCAGCTTCCCGCCGAAGACGATCTTCATCAGATTGGCATTCTGCACCTGCGCATATTCATGGGTATACTGCAAGCCAAAGAGCAGTTTGTTCGCCCACGACTTGTTCACCAGTCCCGCCTGGAGCACCGCGGCTTCGTTGTGGTAGCGGTCGTGGAAGCGGCGGAACCATCCTTCCTCATTGCTGATGGTGGAGTTGGAGAGGTCGGTCCACTGCGTCTTCACCTTATAGTCGTTGTCGGAATAGTTCTGATACGCATTGAATCGGACCACAAACCCACGCTTGCCGGTCCATCCGAGGGCGATGTTGCTGCGATGGGTGTTGAACGAACCATAGCTGTAGCTGGCATCGACGTAGGTGCGGGGACTGTGGTCGGTGACGATGTTGATGACGCCGCCGATGGCATCGCCGCCGAAGTCGACGGGCACCACACCTTTATACACCTGCAGCTGCGAGGCAAAACCCGCGGGAATATTGTTCAGTCCGAAGCTGGTGTTGGAGTTGTCCATCGGCATGCCGTCGATAAACACCTTGACATGCTGACCGGTGAAGCCGTTGAGGTTGAGCTGGACGGCTGACCCTACGCCGCCCTCTTCTCTGATCTTGATTCCCGCCACACGGTCGAGGGCGTGGGCCAGGTCGAGGTTGGTGTTGCGCAACTTACGGGTGTCGATGGCGACAGCATTGTAGGCCGACTTGTTAACGCGGTCGACATATTTGCCGCGCACCACGACCTCACCCAAGCGCTGCGTGCGTTTCAGCGCTGTCGTGTCCGGCCGGTAATGACCGTCGTGCGGGTGCTGTGCCGCCACGTCTGCCGACAGCAGGAGCATGGGCACAGTGATCCCTAAGAGTAATAATTTTTTATTTATCATATCCATTCAATATCATTTCTTATGTCCGACATTTTTTACATCATGTCACGATATAAGATATGGTATTCTTCTGTGGTACAATAAGGTGGATATGATCATCCAATGGTTTTACGCCGTTACACAAAGTATAAAGGCTGGGTCTCCTTATCTTATCCGTTTCCGTCAACCAATCTTTTTACAACAACGGGCCATCCCGTTTGTCGGCTGCAAAGGTAGCCACAATGGCGGAAACGCACAATACCTAAAAATGATGAAATCCCGGGAGCGATGTCCCGGGATTCCACCAAAAATCATGACTTCGTAAATGCGTCACCCATATTTATCCAGTTGAATAGTCTTTTCTAACTAAAACAAATAAAACCCTTGCTGTGGTGCAAGGGCTGCGCCCATTGTTTCTTCTCCGGCTCCGGCTTGCTCCGAAGCAAGCTTCGGCAAGCTGGGGCCGGAGAAGAAACAGCCTTCGTTCCTCAGGCTTGCATCACAGCAAGAAAAACCTTATAAAAACAGGCTCGCGCGGTGAATGTTAGAAGTTAGCAATTATATTTAGCGCGATACGCATAATATTTCAGACTCTATTCAGTTTTCTTAATAAATAGGCTAAAACGACATATTATGAATTTACAATTTGGCAAAGAACCTATTGAGCAGGAACTTCTTATAAAGCTTAAGCATTACGTATATCCTATCTTGGGTTGCTGTCAGGAGGTACATAGAGAGATGGGCCCTTGGCTGAATGAATACATGTACCAGGATGCACTAAAGATAGCTTTTGAGGATGCGAGTATTCCTTTTCAAGCTGAGTTCCGATTCTATGCCAACTTCCATGGACGTCAGATTCCTCACGAACATAGATTGGATTTTCTTGTTGACGATCATGTAATCATTGAATGCAAGGCAATTACAGAGATTGGCACAGAGCAGCGTCAGCAACTGTGGAATTATCTGCGCCTAACAAATTACCGTATTGGTATTCTTTATAACTTTGCGCCAGTTAAAGATCAATGCGAGAAATACTACTACGATCCCAATACTAAGCGTCTCTTTGTATTCTGACTATTCCATCCCAAAACCAGCAAAAGTCAATTCACCGCGCGAGCCTGTTTTTAAGGTTTTTCTTGCTGTGATGGAAGCCTGAGTAACGAAGGCTGTTTCTTCTCCGGCTCCGGCTTGCCGAAGCTTGCTTCGGAGCAAGCCGGAACCGGAGAAGAAACAATGGGCGCAGCCCTTGCATCACAGCAAGGGTTTAATTGGTTTTGGTCAGAAAAGAATACGATTGATTAAAATTTCCTTTCGTTAATAGGCCATAATTTCATTAAAGATAGTTACTGCTTTCTTGCCATAGGGAAAATAATTGTTACTTTTGCACCACTTCTCCTTCGGAAATATAACGAGTGTTGCCAACACGCGCATGTAAATCCAGTTATGAATTTCGGGGGAAGTATATTAGATTCATAACATAACAAACAACGTATGCAAAAGTTAATCGTTTCAGCGCTGGCAGCAGTAATGGCCTTGAGTGCCTCTGCTGCTAAGAAGTCGGCTCCTGCCTTCGACGCGCTCGGCGTGGCAGGCAATGATGCCAGTGGCGAGAACGACGAGTTCGACGATGTGAACAACACGCCTGCCAACTTCACCGACTATTCCGCTTCCAAGAACGGCAAGACAGTGTCTGCCAAGGTCAAGGAAGCGGAATATCTGCTTAACCCCATGGAGCAGATCGGTCAGCAGGGTATCACCGTTGCCCCGCACTGGTATATCCGTCATGGTTCCATCGACCGCGACACGGCCTTCCCCGTGGCCCTCAACCTCGCGACGAAGTTGGAAAACGAAGGCAAGGATGTCAACTTCCTCTTGGCATGGAACCGCCCTCACAGTGGTGACTACGCCCTCAACGAACTCTTTGAGTGGATAGCGAAGATCACCAAGTAAGGGCGGCGAGCGGTCACATGCAACTCGTCATTCCGAACGTTGTTGCGATGGCAGCGAGGATGGGGATGACCAGTTGACAATCATCTTCCAGGTCTCTTAAGAGTTCAGATGCAAAGGTACTACACATTCGCACCGTTTCCAAATTTGGATGGTCTATTGCAGTCAAAATCTGTTAACAGCAAACGATAAACCTCATTTTTCTGAATTTATGGTTTGCGAGGGGTGTAATTATTATTCGCTCAAAGCAAACATATTGTTTGGCAGGACGAAACTCCTACCCCCTCTCTCATCCGTAACACCGTAACACCGTAACACCGTAACAAAAGGTCGATTCCAACATGCGGCTTGGAAAATGGCATAAAATGAGACTATAGAGTAAACATATATTATATTATCACATATTATTATATTAATTATATTATTAATAGTCAATATTTTATATAGTTCTTGACTTTTCTGTTTCTTCTTACATTATCTTGCCTTCCGACATCGGATAGCTATAAACGTTACGGTGTTACGGCGTTACGGTGTTACGTTGAGTGGCAGAAAGCCCCTACCCTCCTTTTCCCACCTTAAAGAAAAGAGAAGATACAGAGAGGAAGAAGAAGACATGTTGTGCACAAATACCTACAAAATGTGCAGGTTGCAGGCTGTTTTTATGCATTTCGTTTGGTCAAGAAGTAAAATATTAGTAATTTTGCCCCGTTGTTTCGGAAACATTACAAATTTAGTTATAAATATGAAATTGAACATTGTAGTACTTGCCAAGCAAGTGCCAGACACAAGAAACGTGGGCAAGGATGCCATGACCGCCGAAGGAACGGTCAACCGCGCCGCCCTGCCCGCCATCTTCAATCCTGAAGACTTGAACGCCCTGGAGCAGGCTCTCCGCATCAAGGATCTTGACCCGGAGAACGTCAAGGTGGGCATCGTCACCATGGGTCCTCCCCGCGCCGGAGAGATCATCCGCCAGGGACTCTACCGTGGCGCCGACTGCGGGTGGCTGCTCACCGACCGCAAGAGTGCGGGCGCCGATACTCTCGCCACCTCTTATTTCCTGTCCAAGGCCATTGAGAAGATCGACAAGGAAGTCGGACACGTCGACATCGTGCTCGGCGGTCGGCAGGCCATCGACGGCGACACAGCCCAGGTGGGTCCCCAGGTGGCCCAGAAGCTAGGCCTCAACCAGGTGACCTACGCCGAGGAAGTGCTCAAGATCGAGGACGGCAAGGCTACAATCCGCCGCCATATTGACGGTGGCGTGGAGACTGTGGTGGCCCCACTGCCCGTGGTGATCACCGTCAACGGCTCCGCCGCTCCCGCACGCCCCTGCAACGCCAAGCGCGTAATGAAATACAAATACGCTACCTGCCCCATGGAGCGCAAGGGCGACGAGCCTTGGAGCGACCTCTACGAGACACGCCCCTACCTGACACTCGGACAGTGGAGCATCGCCGACTGCGGTGCCGACTACGAGCAGTGCGGACTCGCCGGCTCACCCACCAAGGTAAGTGCCGTGAAGAGCATCGTTTTTCAGGCTAAGGAGAGCCAGACCCTCACCAGCTCCGACGCAGACATCGAGGGACTCGTGAAAGAATTGTTGGACAAAAACATTATTGGCTAATCAGAATATGAACAACGTATTTGTATATTGCGAAGTAGAGGGCACCACCGTACAGGAGGTCTCTCAGGAACTTCTTACCAAAGGTCGTAAATTGGCCAATCAGTTAGGCGTCGACCTCGAGGCCGTCGTGGCCGGCACCGGCATCAAGGGCAAGGTCGAGGATCAGTTACTGCCCTATGGCGTGGACAAGCTCTATGTGTTCGATGGTGAGGGACTCTTCCCCTACACCTCGGCTCCCCATACCGACATCGTGGTGAAGCTCTTCCAGGAGCAGAAGCCACAGATAGCCCTCATGGGTGCTACCGTCATCGGACGCGACCTCGGCCCCCGCGTGTCAGCAGCTCTGACCTCAGGTCTGACAGCCGACTGCACCCAGTTGGAGATCGGCGACTACGACGACAAGAAGAGCGGCAAGCACTACACCGGTATGCTCCACGCCATCCGCCCCGCTTTCGGCGGAAACATCGTGGCCACCATCGTCAACCCCGACCATCGTCCACAGATGGCTACCGTGCGCTCTGGCGTAATGCAGAAGGCTCTGTATGAGGGTAAAGCAAAGGGCGAGGTGGTCTATCCCGATCCCAAGGACTATGTCTCTCCCACCTCCTACGCCGTGCAGGTCATCGACCGCCACGTAGAGGCTGCCAAGAACAATCTCAAGAGCGCTCCTATCGTCGTGGCCGGTGGCTACGGCATGGGCTCAAAGGAAGGCTTCGACATGCTCTTTGAACTCGCTAAGGAGCTCCACGGAGAGGTAGGTGCCAGTCGCGCCGCCGTCGATGCCGGATGGGTAGACCACGACCGACAGATCGGCCAGACCGGTGTCACCGTGCATCCAAAGGTTTACATCGCCTGCGGCATCTCCGGTCAGATCCAGCACATCGCCGGCATGCAGGACGCCGGCATCATCATCTCGGTCAACAGCGATCCCGATGCCCCCATCAACGCCATCGCTGACTATGTCATCACAGGCACGGTGGAAGAGGTGGTTCCCAAACTCATTAAGTATTACAAGCAGAACACCAAGTAATCATGGTAGACGTAAAGAAATTAGAATATTACCTCAACAATCCTCTCATGAAGAGAATCGTTGAGCTGAAAGAAAGAAACTTCGCCGACAAAGACCAGTTCGAGGATGCTCCCGTCAACTACGACGACGCCATCGAGAACTATAAGCGCATCCTGGCCATCACCGACGACGTGGCAAAGGCCATCATCGAGCCCAACTCGGAAAGCGTGGACCAGGAAGGACCACACCTCGAAAACAACCGCATGGTCTATGCCAGCAAGACTTACGAAAACCTCGACGCTACCCGCAAGGCTGGCCTGTGGGGCATCTCCATGCCGCGACGCTTCGGTGGTCTGAACCTGCCCATCACGGTCTTCTCCATGCTCTCTGAGATGGTGTCTGCCGCAGACTCCGGCTTCCAAAACGTGTGGAGCCTGCAGAGCTGCATCGACACGCTCTATGAGTTCGGCACACCCGAGCAGCAGGCTAAGTACATCCCACGTATCTGCCAAGGCGAGACCATGTCCATGGACCTCACCGAGCCCGACGCCGGTTCTGACCTGCAGCGTGTCATGCTCAAGGCTACACAAGATGCCGACGGCACATGGCGCCTCAACGGTGTGAAGCGCTTCATCACCAACGGTGACTCCGACATCCACTTGGTGCTGGCCCGCTCCGAAGAAGGCACACGCGACGGACGCGGCCTGTCGATGTTTATCTACGACAAACGCGACGGCGGCGTGGACGTGCGCCACATCGAGAATAAGCTCGGCATCCACGGCTCGCCTACCTGTGAGCTCGTCTACAAGAATGCCAAGGCTGAGCTTTGCGGCGACCGCAAGCTGGGTCTGATCAAATATGTGATGAGCCTGATGAACGGTGCCCGACTGGGTATTGCCGCACAGAGCGTCGGACTCGAGCAGGAAGCCTATGACCAGGCACTGGCATACGCCAAGGAGCGCGCACAGTTCGGCAAGAAGATCATCACCTTCCCCGCCGTCTACGACATGCTCTCGCGCATGAAGGCCAAAATCGACGCTTCACGCGCCGTGCTCTATCAGACAGCACGCTACGTCGACATCTACAAGACCCTTGAGGACATCTCGCGCGAGCGTAAGCTCACTCCCGATGAGCGCAAGGAGATGAAGAAATACAGCCGCCTGGCCGATGCCTTCACACCGCTGGGCAAGGGTATGACATCGGAATATGCCAACCAAAACGCCTACGACTGCGTCAGCGTACACGGTGGTTCCGGATTCATCATGGAGTACAAGGCTCAGCGCCTGCTGCGCGACGCCCGCATCTTCTCCATCTATGAGGGTACTACTCAGCTGCAGGTGGTCGCCGCCGTGCGCTACATCACCAACGGCACCTATCTCGGCATCATGCGCGAGATGCTCGCCGAGGATGTCTGCAACTGCATGAAACCGCTCCGTGACCGTGTGGCCAAGCTCGTGGACCTCTACGAGGAGGCTGTCGAGAAGGTCAAGGCCGACGAGAACCAGGATGAGCACGACTTCCTCGCACGCCGCATGTACAACATGACCGGCGACATCATCCTCTCACTGCTGCTCCTGCGCGACGCCACCAACGTGCCCGAGGAGTTTGCCAAGAGCGCCAACGTCTTCGTGCGCATGGCTGAGGAAGAGTGCGTGGGCAGTCATTCCTACATCATGAACTTCAAGGCCGATGACCTGAGCAACTTCGTGGCTGAGTAATCAGCATGAACCAAGCAGTTTCGTGGTTGAGCCTTTTTCGTATGGCTTGAGCAACTATAAGGTTGAGCCATTGGCCCGACCACAAATCTATATAATCATGTCCGCCGCATGGCCGCTGCATCCAGTGCACAGCCATGCGGCGGTTTTGTTTTTGTGGATTCACAGATAACTTTGCCCGCCTTTACCCAAACATGATACTACTTTTATCTGATAAAACATCGAAAAGTCGCTCTCTTTCAAATATTATGTGTAACTTTGCGGCATATTTATGAGCTTATGAAATCATTACGAGAGATATACCGCATCGGCAAAGGACCCTCTTCGAGCCACACCATGGGTCCGCAGAAAGCAGCACAACTCTATCTGAAACAGCACCCTGAGGCAGAGGCCTTCCGAGTGACGCTCTTCGGCTCGCTCGCCGCCACAGGCAAAGGCCACATGACCGACGTAGCCATCAAGGAGGTACTCGAATCGCAGGGCGTGGTGGAAATCGTATGGAAGCCCGACGTCTTCCTCCCCTTTCACCCCAATGCCATGAAATTTGAAGTGCTCGACACTCAGGAGCCGCAAAAGTCATCTGACGACGGCCGTGCCTCATCGCCTTGGATCGTCTATTCCATCGGCGGCGGAGCACTGTCAGAGGGCGACCACCCCACCGGCATCCTTCCCGACTCACCGAATATCTATCCACTCACCCATCTGGTCGACATCCAGCACTGGTGCGACGACACAGGGCGCGCCTACTGGGAATATGTCAAGGAGTGGGAGAACGACAGCATCTGGGACTATCTCCATGAAGTATGGGAGGCCATGAAAGCAGCCGTGGAGCGCGGCATCACACATGACGGACGACTGCCCGGCCCGCTGAACCTTCAGCGCAAGGCTCCTACCTATTATGTCAAGGCACAGGGCTATAAGCAAAGTCTTCAGACGCGTGCCCTTGTCTACGCCTACGCTTTGGCCGCCAGCGAGGAAAACGCCAGCGGCGGCACCATTGTCACAGCTCCCACCTGCGGCGCCTGCGGCGTCATCCCCGGCGTGCTCTACCATCTGTGGCAAGGCCACGACTTTTCCGAGAACCGCATCCTCCACGCCCTCGCCACAGCCGGACTGGTGGGAAACATCGTCAAGGAAAATGCCAGCATCTCCGGTGCCGACGTGGGCTGCCAGGGCGAGGTCGGCGTAGCCTGCGCCATGGCCTCGGCAGCTGCCTGCCAGCTCTTTGGCGGCAGTCCCGCACAAATAGAGTATGCCGCCGAAATGGGATTGGAACATCACCTGGGCATGACCTGTGATCCCGTTTGCGGACTGGTGCAGATCCCCTGCATCGAGCGCAACGCCTTCGCCGCCACACGCGCCCTCGACGCCAACCTCTATGCCTCGTTCAGCGACGGCAAGCATCGCGTCAGCTTCGACAAGGTAGTAGAGGCCATGCGACAAACCGGCCACGACCTGCCCTCGCTCTACAAAGAGACTTCTGAAGGCGGACTGGCAAAACTCAGTATCAACAACAACGCTGACAAAGCCCTATGAGAAAGATCCTTTACCTCTGCATGCCCGTCTTCGCCTTCTCGCTGATGACCACCTCCTGCCGTATGGCTCCCAAGGAAGAGCTCGGCGACACCGTGGCCGCCAAGGTCTTCGAGCCCATCGACACCGCAGCCCTACACCGCAAGCAGGCCGCCAAAATGAAAAATATCAAAGACAGCGCCGACATCTTCTATGTGGGACCGGCCACTGATCAGAAGAGTCTGCAACTCATCAGCTATCCCAGCCGACGCGACACACTCACGATGGGCCGCACAAGACACATCAAGAGATCAGGATCGACGGACATAGGAAATATCGTGCGCATTGCACTGTGGACAAAAGATAAAGACACACTCGTGTCGAGAATCGAAGAGTATCAGCCCGCCGTGAAAGCTGCGAAAAAGAAATGACAGCAGAAAAGATGAAAACACAAGGGAGAAGACGATCCTCACCCTCACAGACCAACGAAATACACAAATCATAAGGAAAATAGTACGCGGAAATAAAAAAGATGACCGTTTCCTTTTGGGTTTCACAAATATTGCTTATATTTGTAAAATCAAAAAAGTAATTGAATGACGTGGATTATATTTCTTTTAGAGCTTTGTGCAATATGCGCGATCACTGCGGGAGTCACCCTGCTCATCAACTTCTTGGAACATAGAGGTGAGAAGACCAGGTTGAAGCCCGACCATGCGCAAGAGCTCAACAAGAAGCGTCTCGACAAAGCACTCAAAGCACTCAACACACAAGCTCTCTGGGAGAAAGACCACGACGATTTGGTGGCTCGCTTTGACTATCAGAGCGGTCACTTCCGCGTGAGATTGGAGAAAGATTCTGTCTGCATCCGACTTTTCTTTTTCTACTTCTTCGACACGCCGGTCAGCTATCTCGAACCCGTGCGCAGCCTCTGCAACCAATGCAACCTCAATGCCGAGAGCTGCCGCATCGTCTACACCGTCAATGAGAAAACGGGAAAAGTGGACCTGCATATCATCGACGCACTCACTCTCCACGACGACGATGCCACCGACAACCTGCGCAAAGAGCTCAGCAACATTTTCTATTGGCAGGCGCTGTTTGTCCAACAATACAGCGAGCTGAAGCCCTCCACCAAGCATATCAGCAACTATGACGTGGAGAAACAGGGAGCAGAGTGGCAACACGAGCTCTTCCTCATACGCGAGCAGGAGATGATGCACCAAAGCGAAGGCCCTAACTGGCATGAGCAGGAAGGCTCAGAGTTTAGCCTCGGTCACCTTCTCACGGCCGCGCTGGGACTCTCCTCCCTGCAACCCGTCAGCCTGGATATTTACCGGGGCGATCAAGTCGAGCATCACGACAGCGCCGATGAGATTCTCTCCTACCCCATTCATCAGGCGGTCATCAAAGACGAAAAAGTCAGCAACTCTTTTGCCATGCTGCGGCTCAGCTTCGTCAATCCTGCCGAGCCCTCTATCCGTCAGCAGCTGATCATTGACGTAGAGGATGAAGGACAGTCGACCGACACCATATACTACCGGGTCACGCTATGCCTCATCCCCACCCCATTAACGCCGGATCTCCCCGTGGAAAGCAACGACCACCAGAAAGTGGCCACAAGTCTCCTGCTCGGCTATGACCTAAAGGGTAAGAAAAATATCCAGGAGAAATTCAACTACATCTGGAAAGAGGCAATGGCCAAACAGCAGAAAGGAAGCACGGACCAACTCGACAAAGACGAGAAACTACTCCTGTACTTGCAGTCGCCACAGCTCAGACAGCTCCTCTTCGAAAGCAAGGATCTCATCAACGAGAAACGATACTACGAGGCCATTAGAAGGCTGGAGCCGGTATATCAGGAATTGGCAAAAGCAAGCGGAGACATGGCACCTCAGGAGCTCGGCAAATATTTCGAGGTCAGCTATTACCTTGGTACTTGCTATACATGCCTGGGACGATACAAAGAAGGAATATACTACTTGCAGCCATTGATCAGCACGCGTCGCATCAGCTACACAGAGATGTATATCAACTGCCTGGTCAACTCGCACGACGGCAACGCAATGAGATTCATCGACAGATTGCTATCGGAAATCGTCCCCCCCATGGTGAATAGAGATGGCGATGACGAAGAGGACTATACTGAAGAACAGCAATCCGAAAAAACATTCATCAGCTTCCTCAAACGCCGTAAAGCTTATCTCCTCGTGGAGATGAAAGACTATGATGCCGCAGAAAAGCTCCTCAAGCAAATGCTCGACGAGCCCGACAGCAGCGACTTCGCACTGCAAGAGTTGGCTTACATACAGAAAAACAAAGGTAAATAAACAACATACGACAACACACAGCAAGGACCACCCTGCTGACTCACAACATCATTAAGACAATATGTACTATATACAAAAGAGCTTTGAAATCTCAGCCAGCCATCATCTCACACTGACTTACAGCAGCAAATGCACGCAGCCACATGGCCACAACTGGCATGTCACCGTCTACTGTAAAGCACGGGAGCTCAACGAGAATGGCATGGTGGCTGACTTTGGACACATCAAGCAACTCATCCACGGCCGTCTCGACCATCAGGACATCAACAAGGTGCTGCCCTTCAACCCCACCGCCGAGAATATCGCACGATGGATTGTCGACGAAGTGCCCAACTGCTATAAAGCTGTGGTCCAGGAAAGCGACAACAACATCGCGTGGTACGAGAAAGATGAGGAGGAAAGATAAATATAATAAGGAGAAAAAGATTAAGGAAGCTATTATATGAAGGAGTATCGGATCAACGAGATCTTCTATAGTCTGCAAGGCGAAGGACGCAACACGGGGCAGGCCGCGGTTTTCATCCGTTTCAGCGGCTGCAACCTCCACTGCTCGTTTTGTGACACAGATTTCACGGAATATACCTTGATGACGCTCGACGACATCGTGCGGCATTTAGCCGACTTTCCTTCGCCAAAGTCCACGGGCGTGGCTCTGTGGTGCATCCTCACGGGTGGAGAGCCTTCACTGCAAGCCGACGATGAGCTTGTCGGCCGTCTCCACCAACTCGGCTATCGAGTGGCCATGGAGAGCAATGGCACCCACCAACCACCTGCTGGATTGGACTGGCTGACAGTCTCCCCCAAGGTACAGCCTATAGTGGAGCAATGCAGTGAGTTGAAGGTGGTCTTTGACGGCAAGGAGCCCCCCTGCGGCTTCGGCATCAAAGCGCAGTACTATTATCTCCAGCCCTGCGATACCGGAGACCATGAGCAGAATCAGCGCATCGTGCATCAGTGCATTGAATATATCAAACAGCACCCTCGCTGGCAACTATCACTGCAAACACATAAGATGGTGGGGATTGCATAATTCATCACTCAACATTCATCATTCAACATTCATAAATGCTCATTCTTCACTGGTTAGGAGTAGTAGGTTACACCTTGATCGTATTGATCGTCATGCTCAAGGTGTTGATGGACAACCGGCAGCCGTCCAAGACCATGGCATGGCTGTTGGTGCTATGGTTCATCCCTCTGCTGGGCATCATCCTCTATTTCTTCTTTGGACAAAACACGCGCAAGGAAAGGATGATCAGCCAGCGGTCGCTTGACCAACTGACCAAGCGCGCTATGCTGGAGTTTGCCGAGCAGCGCGACCTGCGCATCCCCGAAACCTATCGTCCGCTGATGTCGCTCTTTAAAAACCAGAGCATGGCTCTGCCTTTTAAAGACAATGAGGTGGAGATCTATACCAGCGGTTATGAGTTCTTCCCTTCCCTGCTCCACGAGATCAGCAAGGCCCGCGACCATATACATATCGACATCTTCATCTTTGCCGACGATGCTCTGGGCAACCTCATCGCTGATGCTCTCATCGACAAAGCCAAGGAAGGAGTGGAAGTGCGCGTCATCTACGACGACGTAGCGTGCTGGAAGGTGCATGGCAGCTTCTATGAGCGCATGCGCGACGCCGGTATTGATGTCCACGCTTTCATGCCCGTGAAGTTTCCGGCCTTCACCTCCAAAGTCAACTACCGCAACCACCGCAAACTGGTGATCATCGACGGTAAGGTAGGATTCATCGGTGGCATGAACTTCGCCACACGCTATGTCAAAGGCACCGGAAAGCTCGCTTGGCGCGACACCCATCTCAAGGTGAGAGGCGGAGCCGTCTATGCCATTCAGCGCGCTTTCCTCGTCGACTGGTATTTCGTCGACCGCACGCTGGTCACCGACCGGAAATACTACCCAGAACTCGACATGCACATCTCCAACGATTGCCTCGCACAGGTAGTCACCAGCAGTCCTATCTCTCCCTGGCCCGACATCATGCAGGGCTACGTGCGCGTGTTGCTCGAAGCCAAGCATTACGTCTATATGGAGAGCCCATACTTCCTCCCTACAGAGCCCATCCTCTTTGCCATGCGCACGGCAGCTCTGGCCGGCGTCGACGTCAGACTGATGATCCCCTTGAAAAGTGACTCACGCATCGTCGACCGATCATCCATCTCCTATGTCATGGAGACGCTGGAAGCCGGTGTGAAAGTCTATCTCTACAAAGCCGGATTCAACCACTCCAAACTCATGGTCTGCGACGATAACCTCTGCACATGCGGCAGTACCAATGTGGACTTCCGAAGCTTTGAACACGACTTCGAGTCAAACATCTTCTTCTATGACCGCGAGATGGCACTGCGCATGAAAGAGGTATTTCTCAACGACCAAGCCAACAGTCTGCTGATCGATGAGGTGAGAGAGGTGGAACATCAGAGTTTTTTCAGCCGGCTGTGGGAAAGCATCCTCCGAGTTGTCAGCCCGCTGATGTAACCCACCTGATTATAGAAAGTCGGTCTGCTGACGCAACTATCCGATTGTAATCACATATTCGCTCATAAAGCTCGATCCCGGCAGCAGCTGGTTGACGAGATACTTGTCGCGCAACTCTCCATCGAAGCCATCGACATCGGTCACGCCATACCACGGCTCAATACAGATGAAGGGTGCGTCTTTACCGCTCGGACTCCAAATGCCGAGTGCCGGAGCCTTGGTCTGAACGGTCACCGCAGCCTTACCCTCAGCATCCAACAGTTCTATCTTTCTGATCTGACTATGATCAAACACCAGGGCATCGTTGTCGAAGCTTTGCGTGTCAAAGGCCCACACACCGTTTTCGGTCTTCACCTCCTCGTGGCGAGCGCGGTCCAAGCAGCCTTGCTCTGCCAGGAAGCGACGGATCGGCTCCGCATTGTCGAAGCGCAGACGACCATGAAGCGCCTCTCCCTGCTTCATGTCAGGCACATTGAAGGCCGGATGCCCACCCACTTGAAACCAGATGGTCTTGTCGTCGGTATTCTCCACGTGCCACACCACATGCAGCTGATTGTCCTTCAGCCGGTAGCTCACAGCAAGATTGAAATGGAAAGGATACTTCTTCAGCGTCTCTGCCGAGTCGTGCAGGGCAAAGACCACCTGCTCGTCGCCCTTGGCAATCAGATGGAAATCCATGTCGCGCGCAAAGCCGTGGCGCGACAAAGGATAATCCTTGCCGCACACATGATAGACGCCATTCCACAAGCTGCCCACAATGGGGAAGAGTATCGGCGAATGGCGACCCCAGTATTTGGGATCGGCCTGCCACAGATATTCCTTACCTTGCGCATCCTTCACGCTGACCAGTTCTGCGCCGTGATCAGCAATTTCCACAGTGAGTTGTGAATTCTTAATCTGCTCCATTATTCTCAATGATTGGTTTACTTTATAGCAAAGTTATGAAAAAGTACGTTGACGAACAAGAGAAAATGATAATATCTCATAAAAAATGAGTAACTTTGCACTCGATATTACATTTTTGTTTAGTCAATAGGTTACCAATCATTTATTAAGACAGTATTCATGGAAGGGAACACTACAGAAAACAGTACGTCGACAAAGGAGTTAACCCGCAAGCTCGACTTGCTGTTGCGTACCGGTGAGATTTTGATGGACAGCAGTGCCGACACCAGCCGCGTCAAGCGCAACATGGAGCGCACGGCGGCTTTTCTCGGATTGCCAAAGGAGAACCTGCATGTCGAGATGGACTACTACATGCTGCAGGTGAACCTCAGCGACGAGACACACTCTTACTCCAAGATGCGCCGGTGCGACAAGCACGCCATCAACTTCTACGCCATCCAGGAGATCAGCAAGCTCTCGTGGCGTGCCATCAAAGAAGACTACTCGCTCGACAAGTACAGCGAGGAACTGGAGAAGATTGCGCACGGTCCCCACTACTACAGCGAGTGGATGATCGCTATCTGTGCCGGTTTTGCCTGCGGTGGCTTCTGCGTGCAGTTCGGTTGCGACTGGACCGCTTTCTTCTACGCTTCCCTTGCTGCCATCCTTGGCAACCGCCTGCGTATGTGGCTCAACAAGAAAGGCTCCAACAGCTATTTCAATATTGGTGTGGCCGCCTTTGTCTCCACGCTCATCGCCTGGCTCACCACATTCCTCTCTACCCCTGCCGTTGCCGCGCATCTACCTGAGTGGCTCGCTACAGTGCTTCACTCCGACACGCCTTACCATCCCTTTATGGCCTGCGCGCTGTATATCGTGCCGGGAGTGCCACTGATCAACTTTGTCAACGACATGCTCGACAACCATATCGAGAACGGCCTTATCCGAGCCACCAACACTATGCTCATGGTCATGGCGATGAGCTTCGGTATCGCGTTGGCTATTAAAGTCTGTGGACAAGACAACTTTGTCAAGGATCTGAGTATGATTCCGCACAACAGCTTCCTCTCCTACGCCATTGCCGCCGCCATCTCGGGTATGGGCTTCGCCACTATCTACAACACCCCTAAACGTCTTATGCCCTGGATAGCCTGCGGAGCTATCATCGCTGTCTGCTCGCGCAACTTCGTCAATCTCGGTCCTGCCAACAACAACATCGGATTGGGCCAAGGCCTGATGATTGGCTCACTCGTAGGCTCTGCCCTCATATCTGTCATCAACATCAAGATGGTGCACAAGCTCCATACACCTCATCAAGTCATCACCATTCCTGCTGTCATTCCTATGATTCCCGGTGTGCTGATGTATCGCGGACTCTACGGACTCATCGATATGCAGGGTATCGTGGGTGAGGTGACCTTTGCCACACACAACGCCATCAACGGCTCGCTCGTCATCATCGTCATCGCCATGGGCGTGGCCATCCCCAACATCTTCGCCCGCAAGTGGATCGCACCCAACCGCAAGCGCAAACTCCACCAGCTCATCGAGGAGCGCAAGGCCAAGGGCAAGTTCGTCGATCTCTGCGAGTGCGAGACGAAATAACCGTCAACAACCATCATGCTGAAAATAGAAGATATTCGTGATAAGCGCATCGCCGTGCTGCTCTCCGGGGGCGTAGACAGCTCTGTTGTCGTCTACGAGCTCGCTCGGATGGGCCTGCACCCCGACTGTTTCTATATCAAGATTGGTCCCGAGGAAAAGGAGGAGTGGGACTGCAACTCCGAGGAGGACTTGGAGATGGCTACCGCTGTGGCTGCCCGGTTCCACTGCCGCCTGCAAGTGGTGGACTGCCATAAGGAATACTGGAGCCAGGTGACACGCTACACCATGGAAAAGGTCAAGGCGGGCTTCACGCCCAATCCCGACGTGATGTGCAACCGGCTCATCAAGTTCGGGGCCTTCGACGAGAAGATGGGCCACGACTACGACCTCATCGCCACGGGCCACTATGCCCAGACCGAGTGGATCAACGGCCGCAAGTGGCTCACGACCAGTCCCGACCCCGTGAAGGACCAAACCGATTTCCTGGCACAGATCTACAACTGGCAACTGCAAAAGGCTATCTTCCCCATCGGCCACTTCGTCAAGGACGAGGTGCGCGAGATTGCTGAGCGTGAGCATCTCATCAATGCCAAGCGCAAGGACTCGCAGGGCATCTGCTTTCTCGGTAATATCGACTACAACGAATATGTCCGCCGTTATCTCGGCGAGCAGCCCGGCGACATCATCGAATGGGAGACGGGAAAGCGCATCGGCGAGCACCGCGGACTGTGGTTCCACACCATCGGACAGCGCAAAGGACTGGGACTCGGTGGCGGACCGTGGTTCGTCATCAAGAAAGACGTGGCAAAGAATATCCTCTATGTCAGCCACGGCTATGACCCGCAGACAGCCTACAAACAGGACTTCACAATCCACGACTTCCATTTCCTTACCACCGAAGTGGATCAGCCCCGCGTGACGTTTAAGATCCGCCATACACCGGAATATCTCACCGGCTCGGTGGAGCACGCCGGAGAAGGTCGCTACATCATCCATGCCGACAAGAAGATCCATGGTGTGGCTCCCGGACAATTCTGCGTGGTCTACGACGAGCAGCACCACCGCTGTTTCGGCTCGGGTGAGATTGAGATGGAATAAAGAAAGAATAGAGGTAAAATGGTACAGAAGGGGGAAAACAAATAAAGCAAAGGCTCCCTACATTATGAAAAGACTACGTTTATTACTGATTATCGTTTGTTTGTTTCTTAGTTTTCCAACTATGTTCGCTGAGACGATTACCGGACGATGGACGGCAGAGAAAGCCAACAAGTGGTATGCGCAATACCCTTGGATGGCTGGTTGCGATTATATCCCCGCCAACGCTGATAATCAGATAGAGATGTGGAGCGAGGCCACCTACGACCATGCCACCATCGACAAGGAACTGGGCTGGGCCGAACAGTTGGGCTTCAAGACCCTGCGCGTGTTTCTCAGCAGCATCGTCTATGCCCACGATTCTCAAGGATTAAAGACACGGATGGATGACTTTCTCTCTGTCTGCGCTTCTCATGGCATCAAGCCGATGTTTGTCTTCTTTGACGACTGTTGGAATGCAGTATCTTCATACGGTCCACAGCCTCAGCCTCTCACGGGTGTTCACAACAGCCGGTGGGTACAGGATCCCTCCTGCGATCTGCGGTTAGACACCGCAAAGCTCTATCCACAACTGAAGCGCTACGTTCAGGATATTCTCACGACCTTCGGCCACGACAGCCGTGTGCTCATGTGGGATCTCTACAACGAGCCGGGCAACAGTGGTCATGGCACCACGTCACTGCCCCTGCTGCGCAATGTGTTCATCTGGGCCCGCCAATGCCAACCCTCGCAGCCGCTGACAGCCGGCATCTGGCGCGAGACCGATGATTTCAAGCCACTCAACGACTTTCAGCTGAGCAATTCCGACATCATCTCTTACCACGACTACCATGATTCCATCCGCCATGAACAGGAGATCAAGAAGCTTCAAGCCCTTGGTCGTCCTTTGGCTTGCACCGAGTATATGGCGCGCACGCAAGGCAGTTTCTTCCGCACAATCATGCCACTGCTCAAACGCCACCGTGTGATTGCCATCAACTGGGGACTGGTCACCGGTAAGACCAACACACGCTATGCCTGGGGCGATCCACACCCCGACGGTAGCGAACCCGACGTGTGGTTCCACGACATCCTGCGACCCGACGGTTCGCCATACCTCACACAGGAAGTAAATTTCATTAAAGCTCAGACAAAATAGACAAAAAAAATCGGGTGTCTCACGACAACCGATTCCCAAAAAACAAACTACTTAAAAACTAATCTACTAAAACAAATCAAAATTTCTTATTGCTTATGATACACGTCAAACTATGACGTGTCTTTTTCTGGTTCATCCGACATTTCGAGTGATACGGCAATCATGAAGGGCGTAAAGT
>OGQX01001232.1_pt1 | contig 24056 bp, 20 predicted proteins | sample 1553291 | NCBI WGS metagenome assembly OGQX01 (sample SAMEA2580030, study PRJEB22360) | human gut metagenome | biome: human gut; feature: human-associated habitat; material: faeces | place: Denmark | collected 2008/2010
TGATAAATAATTTATTTTTGTCCAATAACTGTAACGGTTATTTAGGACTAGTCAATAGCTTTATCAGAGATTTCCAGTTAGTTTTTTCAATAAATAATACTGATACAAGATACCTATCTGGTAGTTTGCCAACTGCAATTCCATATCCAACTGCGTATTGCTGGCATCCAGCATATCGGTAATCAGTGCCAGTCCGTTCACATACCGTTGACGCACAATATTAAAGTTCTCATGTGCCAACTGTACGCTCTTTTTCTGCGTACGCAAACGTATGTATGCCTCATTCAGATTGACATAGGCCGCATGAATGTTATTTTCTGCTTCTTCTTCCGCCAGACTGCGTGCCTGCTCCATTTTTCGGGTAGCCAGTTGTGCCTGCTTCAGCTTCTTTTTACTCTTAAACAAAGCATCGATATTATACGAAATGCCTACACCGGCATACCAGTAGGTGAAGTTGTTGTTCAATGGAGGAACCTCGACCAGAATAGGACCGGTAAAATCGTTTGCCGCAACCAGACTGATTTTCGGCCTTCTCTCGGCACGAATCAGCTCCAGCTTATTCTTTTCCTGACTAATCTTTACATCTGCCAGCTTGAGCGACGGGGTATGAGGTATCTCCTGCATCCATTCGGCTTCTTCCCTATGCTCAACATTGATTTTCAGCAATTCGGTTGTATCGGGGAGAATCAGCACACCAGGCTCAAGACCGATAGCTGTTGCCAACTTATGGCTCAGCACGTCAATCTAATCCTTGACAGAAGTCAACGAAAGCTCCAAACTCTGAAGCTGAAGTTCGTAACGAGTAATATCGCTTTTCAAAGCTGTTCCCTGACGATAAGATGCCCTCATATCCTTTACCAGCAAACGAGTCTGTGAAATATTGCTTTCATACACACGTTTCTGATTGTTCAGCTGGAAAAGATCCAGATAATATCCCGTCAGAAGAAAACGGATATCCTGACGATTTCCTGCATATTCCAGTTCTGCCTGCCGCTGCTGTAACTTGCTCCGCTCTATCCCCTTCGTTATTGCTCCTCCGGCATAAACCACCTGACTTGCCTTTACGACAAAAGAATTGCCGAAATGAGGCATATCAGCATGAACCGCATTGGAAAAATTTCTGTCGGTCATCACTCCGTCGCCTATGTACTTAAAATTCATCTGCGCCTGAATGGACGGCAAGCGATCGTTGCAAGCTACCTTTACTGCCTGTTCTGCTTCAGATATGGCCAGATCATACAACCGAATGCTCTTGTTGTGCTGATCGGCCAGCTGAAACATTTCATCGACTGTCAACGAACGAATCTGGGCTGACACACTCCCCAATAAACCTAAAAAAACAACACTAACTAATAATACTTTTTTTATCATACACTTGTTTAGCCTTTATGTAATTGATACCAGACAACTAAATTCTCATTCCTGCCTCTGGTGCCTGCAAAGAAATCACTATTTCCCTGCATTCTTCAGGTTCTCTTCGAACCAGCTGACTACTTTTTCTATAACAGGACGCTGGTACCAATAAAGGTCACCATGTCCTGCACCCTCTACCACAATATAATTAACTTTATTCCCTTTCTTTACCAGCTCATTATACAGCTGTTCACTTTGTACTGGCGATACCAGCTGGTCGTTCGATCCATGCATAATGAGAAAAGGAGGCATACCCTCTTTCACATGTCCCATCGGACTGGCTTCCATTGCTTTCTGCGGATCACTCAATATACTCTTTCCTGCAAAATCGGCAAAGGCTGGTCCATATAGCAGCAAGGCCTCTGTTACGGCTGGTGAAGCATGTATGTCTTGTATCTCCTTGGAATAACCTTCACCGATATTCATCAAATTGCTGATACCATAAATGGTAACAGCAGCCTGTACGTCAGAGGACTGGTCAAGATTATCTCCCTGATCAAATTGTTTTTCACCATTGGTCGTTCCCATCATCTGAGCGACATACCCTCCGGCAGAATCGCCAAGCACTCCGATACGGGATGCATCGATACCCAGTTCCCCGGCATGTGCACGCAAAAAACGTACAGCAGCCTTTGCGTCCACGACCAATGCCGGATACTTGTCCGGTACAACGCGATATTCGGCAGCAGCAACTACAAAACCAGCCTTTGCCAGTGCCATACGCATTTCAAAATATCGTTCGTGGGCAGCCGAAGTAAATCCTCCGCCCGGGTAGAAAACAACCGCAGGCTTCAGCTCCTTGGTACGTGGAATCAGCAATGTCATTTTCAACGCACGATTGGCGCGCAGCGAAGGTGTCTGAGAATATACTACCCCACTGATAACATCAATCTGACCTTCCGTAATTTTTACTTTCAAGACTTCCTTGCCTTCAGCCTGAGAAGCATCGTTTGTCACAGGAGAGGCTGCCAATGAAATGCCCATACTACAAGCGATGAGCATACAAACAAATCTGATCATATATCCAGCTTTCATTTTATTGTTCAAAATAAATTATATCCGAGTTTTCATAAAATAGATACATGTGTAAAATAGATACATGTGTAAGATAGAACATGTGTAAGGTCGCACAAAAAGTTGGATGAGAGTGCTTTTCCGGTGTAATGCCGATAATTTATAATCATATTTATTTTGTCATGCAAAAGTAAGCTTTTATTTTTGCTCCGAATTTACACATTACGCAACAATATTACCAATATACGCCAAAAGCGAACCATGAATACAGAGCAACAAGAATATATATCACTGATAAACCGTTCGGCACCAGACGACATTCTTATCAAGAAAACCGGATGGGAAGAAATCAACTTGCAGGGACATGCTCACAAGAAATTCCAGATTATTTACACCCTGTCCGGTACACTCCACGTAGAAACCGAAGGAGCTAATTATTTCGTACCCGAAAAGCATATCGCATGGATTCCCGAAAATGCCAGCCATAAGTTGTCCAGCAACAGCCGGCAGGTTTCGCTTATCATCTTCTATGTAACTCTGAACGTGACACCCGATGACAGCAAAAGCCGTTTTTCGATATACAGCACCAACGCTATCATCGCGGAAAATATGAAATTTATCGCTTCAAAAGGGAAACTGATAACCCAAAAAGAACAGCCCGATCTATACAACTTCACGCTGAGCTTCTTTAATCTGCTTCCACAAATGTCGCCCGGGGCCGATGTACTGCTGAAAACACTTGTTATCCCCAACGACTCCCGACTACATCCCATACTGGACTACATCGTGGAACACATCCACGAAGAGCTGAACATGGAACAGATTGCATCACAATACAATCTGTCCGTACGCAATCTGAGCCGGTTGTTTCATACCTCAGGGCTTCATTTCAGCAGCTACGTGAATCACCTGCGAATTACACGGGCCATCGAACTTCTGACCGACGGAGAATATACGGTACAGGAAATCGCCTATAGGGTAGGATTTAATACTCCCAACAACTTCAACAGAGTATTCAAGCAGATTACAGGCAAGTCGCCCAAAGCATACATTACGGGAATCTGAAAAGCAAATATAACCAAAAGCCAGAGTACAAACACCGAGAAGGCTTAGCCGACAAGCCAAAAATATGTATCTTTGCCTTATTAAACTTAAGAATATATGAAAAAAAGAATCGCCTATCTGGTATTGTTCTTCGCAATCATGCTCTTGTTCTTCGTGTTGCAGAAACCATGCTTCATGCTTTACAATGACGCTCCCGGAAGAGCAGTTCCGTTTGTTGGCTACCTGCAGGTCATGCTGCACGGAATAAGCCTCGATGCCGCAACCACAGGTTACCTGACAGCCCTTCCATGGCTCACGATACTCATCAGCATCTGGTTTAAGAAATTTCCGTTAAGGAGCATACTGACCGGATACTATGCCATAATCTGCCTGCTGGTATCACTCATCTTTGTAGGTGACATGTGCCTTTACCCGTTCTGGAACTTCAAGCTCGATGCTTCCATCTTCTTATACCTGGACTCTCCCAAGAACGCCATGGCAAGCGTTTCTATCGGATTCATTCTGCTGAGAGTACTTATTATCATCTTGCTTTCCGGCTTTCTTACATGGATATTGTACAAGGTTACTCCCCGACACCTGCCACCCGCACAATGGAGAATAGCCGGAAGTATTGCTACCCTGCTGCTGGGCGGAGTACTGTTTATCATCATTCGGGGTGGAGTAAGTGAATCGACTTCAAACATCGGACAGGTATATTTCTGCAACGATGAATTTCTCAACCATTCTGCCGTCAATCCAGCTTTCAGCCTGATAGCTTCAACCGGGAAAACCAAGAACTATGCCGATCAGTTCAATTTCTTCGATGAAATGCATCGGAAGGAATTATTCGATAACTTATACCCTACCGGAGGAAAAAATACCATAGAACTGCTCAACACCAAACGTCCGAATATCCTGATTATCCTGATGGAAGGCTTCGGAGCCACTATGGTAGAATCATTGGGAGGTGTAAAAGGTGCCAGCCCAAACATCGACCGTCTTTCGAAAGAAGGTATCTGGTTTACCAACTGCTATGCCAACAGTTTCCGTACCGACAGAGGTACAGTCTGCACATTTAGCGGCTATCAGAGCTTTCCAGACCTTTCGGTAATGAAGATACCAGCCAAGAGCCGAACTTTGCCTTCCATCGCCGGAAAACTGGTAAAAGAAGGCTATCGTACCGACTTCCTATATGGAGGTGACATTAATTTCACCAACATGAAGAGTTATTTGCTGGAAAGCGGTTATCAAAAGCTTACTGCCGATACAGATTTTCCCATGAGCCAGCACCAGAACGCGTGGGGAGTGAACGATGATATTACCTTCGATCACCTCTACCAAATGCTGAAAGACCGGAAAGATTCCTCCTGGCATACCGCTTTTCTGACTCTGAGCAGCCATGAACCTTTCGAAGTCCCCTATCACCGCCTGAAGGAAAAGCAGCCCAATGCTTTTGCATTTACAGACCATTGTCTGGGTGAGTTCGTAGAACGCATTCGCAAAACACCAATATGGAACAATCTGCTTATTATATGTCTGCCCGATCATGGATTCTATTATCCTGCCGAAGGCAACGGACACGATGCGCGTATCCATCACATCCCAATGCTCTGGCTGGGAGGAGCTATCAAGCAACCTATGGTCATCGACCAACTCATGAACCAGAGTGACCTGGCAGCTACCCTGCTTGCCCAACTGGACATCGATCACAGCGAATTCAATTTCAGTCGGAATATATTGGGCACTGAATATACTTATCCGTTCGCCTACTGGACATTTGGAGGAGGCTGTGCCTTTGCCGACAGTACCGGAATTACACTCATGGACCTTAACGTGGACCAACCGGTACTGGAAACGCCTTCACCCAACGAGAACCGTATTTTACGAGGTAAAGCCATTCTGCAAAGTTCTTACGATGACCTGGGTACAAGATAATAAGTCATAGAGAAATCATCTTTATACAGCAACAAAAAACTCATCGCCGGACCCCTGATAACAATATGGTCTGACGATGAGTTTTTTATTCTTTAAACTAGCAGAATATTATTCGACAAACTTTACTTTTGCTGCATCACGCGGCTTTGCAGCAGGAGTCTCATCCGGATAACCAAAGCCAATGCAATATAAGAGTTCATATCCTTCGCTGAATCCCAACTTCTGCAAGTATTCGGCTGCCTCAGGGCTTCTCATAAAGCGTGCCGGAGTACCCAGACAACAACTGCCGATACCCATAGACCAAGCAGAAATCATCATGTTCTCAGCTAGCAGTCCGCAGTCGAAAGGAGAACTTTCTGATTGTGTATCACGACCGATAAACACCACCGTAGGCGCATTGCGGAACATATTCTTAAAAGTCGGATCTTCGGCAACCTTCGGATTGGCCTTCTTATACAGTTCTGTCACTCCGTTGATATAATCAGCATTATCAACTACACGTACTTCCCATGCCTGACGATTCATAGCATTAGGAGCATTGATACCGCACTCCACAATGGTCTGCATCTTTTCCCGTTCCACTGCTTGCGGCTTATACTGACGGATGCTGCGGCGTGTCATAATTGTTTCCACTACCTGATTCTTTACACTATCTTGTGCCGGAGTTTCTGCCGGAGCCTGTTGCTGCTGTGCTCCACCCCCACAAGCCATCAAAGGCAACAATAATACAGTCAAAGCCGCTTGTTTCAAGTTTTTCATAAGCATTCTTTTATCAATTAATAACGTTTGTCCATAAACTCTCTTATAAACAGTCTTAAAGCAACTAAAAACATTTGCCTAAAGTCGGCATAAAAATAGATTTTTTTCCGCTATTACAAGACTTTTCCCTCAAGAAAATCAGCAACAACCATCAGACGCGAAACAAAAAAATAAGAGGATACTCTTTCGAGTACCCTCTTACGCTGATTATCTTGTAACGTTAAGTTCTGATTACAATTTCGGACCAGCAGCAACCAAAGCTTTACCAGCTTCGTTACCTGTGAACTTAGCGAAGTTCTTGATGAAGCGAGCAGCCAAGTCTTTAGCTTTTTCTTCCCACTTGCAAGCGCAATCGTAAGTGTCACGCGGATCCAAGATCTTCGGATCAACACCCGGCAATTCAGTCGGAACAACGAAGTCGAAGTAAGGAATAGTCTTAGTAGGAGCTTTTTCGATAGAACCATCCAGGATAGCGTCGATGATACCACGAGTATCACGGATAGAAATACGTTTGCCAGTTCCGTTCCAACCAGTGTTAACCAAGTAAGCCTTAGCACCAGTCATCTTCATCTTCTTAACCAGTTCTTCTGCATATTTAGTTGGGTGCAATGACAAGAATGCAGCACCGAAGCAAGCAGAGAATGTCGGAGTCGGTTCAGTGATACCACGTTCTGTACCAGCCAACTTAGCAGTAAATCCTGACAGGAAGTAGTACTGAGCCTGTTCTTCGTTCAAGATAGATACTGGAGGCAATACACCGAATGCATCAGCAGACAAGAAGATAACTTGTTTTGCGTGAGGACCTTTAGAAACCGGTTTAACGATGTTGTTGATGTGGTAGATAGGATAAGAAACACGAGTGTTTTCTGTTACGCTCTTATCAGCGAAGTTAATCTTACCGTTAGCATCTACAGTAACGTTTTCCAGCAAAGCGTCACGTTTGATAGCGTTGTAGATATCCGGTTCAGATTCCTTATCCAAGTTGATAACCTTAGCGTAGCAACCACCTTCGTAGTTGAATACACCTTCGTTATCCCATCCGTGTTCGTCATCACCGATCAACAGACGTTTCGGGTCAGTAGACAAAGTTGTCTTACCTGTACCAGACAGACCGAAGAAGATAGCTGAGCTCTTGCCTTCCTTGTCTGTGTTAGCAGAACAGTGCATAGAAGCGATACCACGCAACGGGTTGAAGTAGTTCATCATAGAGAACATACCTTTCTTCATTTCACCACCGTACCAAGTGTTCAGGATAACCTGTTCCTTAGTAGTCAAGTTGAATACAACTGCTGTTTCTGAGTTCAGACCCAGTTCTTTGTAATTTTCAACTTTAGCTTTAGAAGCGTTGTAAACAACGAAGTCAGGTTCGAATGATTCCAATTCTTCTTTAGAAGGACGGATGAACATGTTAGTTACGAAGTGAGCCTGCCATGCAACTTCCATGATGAAACGAACTTTCAGACGAGTAGCTTCGTTAGCACCGCAGTAACCATCAACTACATACAGTTTCTTGTTTGACAATTCTTTTGAAGCCAAAGCTTTCAAAGCGTTCCAAGTTTCTGTAGTAACAGGTTTGTTATCGTTTTTGTATTCTTCTGAAGTCCACCATACAGTGTTTTCACTTGTAGCGTCTTTTACCAAGAATTTATCTTTAGGAGAACGACCAGTGTAGATACCAGTCATTACGTTTACTGCACCCAGTTCAGTTACCTGACCTTTTTCATAACCTTCCAGACCAGCTTTTGTTTCTTCAGAGAACAATACGTCGTAAGAAGGATTGTGTACGATTTCTACGGTTCCAGTGATACCGTACTTAGTAAGATCTAAATTTGCCATTGTTCAAATGATTAATTTGGTTATTATATCAAATGTTTAGTTTTCCGTTTATACCGTCCAATAGACCAGTAAGTTCAGACCCCCTCGTCTTTGGCGATACAAAAGTAGTAGTTTATTTTTAAACTAAAGAAGTTATTACAGAAAAAAATCCGTAATAAAGTAAAGATTTATACTTGTGTAACAAATCTGTCATTTCGACATTGCAACTATGAATATTACGACCTGAAACAAGAAGTCTGTTTACCAAATTTTTCAAGATTAAAGCCCTATCAAAAGAAATTCACGATACAAATAAAACTCCCGAAGCCGCAACTATCCTTGCTTTACTAACTACCTCTTATAAAGTACATTATTTGACAGTATCCAAAGTTCCGGACAATCTTTATTGCCAAAGGAAATGTTTATCACTTCCACATCGGCCACAACACATCCGCATCCCATATCCGGAAAGAAGCGAATACAAACAAAAACAAGCCCAAGAGTACACTAATCCTCCTATTTATATTGCTAAAACTTATCTTGCCGACTTTACTTCCACAAGACACAACCCGTTTACACCTGATATATTTCACGAATTATCCGTATATTTGCGGCATAAACATGTAACAATCAAAAAAAGAGAAACAATCTATGAAAATTGTAGAACTGAACCGGAATAATAGTATTCTAAACCAGTATCTGGCAGAGATTCGCGATGTAAATATACAAGGTGACAGCCTGCGTTTCCGCCGTAACATTGAGCGTATCGGAGAAATCATGGCATATGAAATCAGCCGTGACCTTCCTTATCAACCATTGGAAATACAGACGCCCTTAGCCATGGCAACCGAAAATGTTCCTGTCATACAGCCTGTCATTGCTACTATCCTGCGTGCCGGACTGCCGCTGCACCGGGGATTCATCAATTATTTCGACCACGCTGAGAATGCTTTTGTTTCGGCTTACCGCAAATACATAGATGCCGACAATTTTGATATTCATATAGAGTACATTGCTTCTCCACGTCTGGACGGAAAGACGCTGATTCTGGTAGACCCGATGCTGGCTACAGGCGGTTCAATGGAGCTTGCCTACAAAGCATTGCTCACCAAGGGTGAACCTGCACACATACATATTGCATCCGTCATTGCCAGCCGACAGGCAGTGGAACATGTACAGAAGGTATTTCCGCAGGACAAGACTACGGTATGGTGTGCAGCCGTCGATCCGGAACTGAACGCGCACTCTTACATTGTACCGGGACTGGGAGATGCCGGTGACTTGTGTTACGGAGAAAAAGAATAGACCGTTTTGGAACAGACCCGTTCTCGTTTCGAAAACTCACGAGCAAATCTGAATTATTTTTTGTACAAAAACTAAAATCTTTTGTACAAAAAAAATAAAAAGATAAGGCCGTTTCTCTTCTTTCTTGCAGAGAAACGGCCTATATTTTAAAGAGATTTCATCTTGCATTCACGACGTTCAATAGTCTATGTTAGTGCAAGCATATCTCTGTCTGTTAACGGATTATTTTATCTCCCAAGTATCATTGGTAGCTAGCAGTTCGGCAAAATTATGATATTTCTTCTTTGCTGAGACTTCTTCTATCTGTGCTTCGACAGCCGCATCGTAGGTCGGAGCTTCTACATCACGAATCACTCCCAAGGCTATCGGGAAATCAGGACCTTCCATCAGAGCCAGCTTCAGCTGAAGAGTATGGTCTTCACAGTGAGCATCGTGTACCAGAATATCTTTTTCCGTAATACCGTTTTCGCCCAATTTGACAACCTTCAGTCCGAAACCTTCCTGCATCAATCCAAATTCCTTATTCGGACCGAACAGCATCGGCTTACCGTGCTCCAGATAAATGGCATTACGCTCACGGTCTTCCTTCTTCGCTACAGCGTTGTGGGTTCCGTCGTTGAAAATCACACAGTTCTGAAGGACTTCTACTACCGATGTCCCTTTATGGCGGGCAGCGGCTTTCAAAACGTCAACAGAAGGGCCTCCGTCGACAGCCACACAACGGGCAAAGAAACGTCCGCGAGCGCCAAAGCATAATTCAGCCGGACGGAACGGGTCTTCTACCGTACCATATGGCGATGACTTGCTGACAAAGCCACGTGCTGAAGTCGGAGAATATTGTCCCTTGGTCAGTCCGTAAATACGGTTATTCAACAAGATGATATTAATATCCACATTACGGCGAATGGCATGAATGAAATGGTTACCTCCAATGGCCAGTCCGTCTCCATCACCTGAAATCTGCCAGATGGAAAGAGCGGGATTCACCACTTTGGCACCTGTAGCAATGGCTGCGGCACGTCCGTGAATGGTATGCATGCCATAGGTATTCATATAGTAAGGCAAACGCGACGAACAACCGATACCTGAAATAACGGCTATTTCGTGAGGCGGTACTCCCAGTTCGGCCAGTGCCTTATGAAAGGAATTCAGAAATGCATGGTCGCCGCATCCCGGGCACCAGCGTGGCTGACCTGCCTTGTAATCTGCTGCTGTATATTTTGTTTCGCTCATTGTTTATTCCTCCATTAATTTAGTGAATGCTTCAACCAGTTCTTGTACGACAAAAGGCTGTCCCTTTACCTGATTGAACTGATGCAGGTGGATGCCTTCAACTTTCATGCGCAGGTAACCGGCCAACTGTCCCATATTTTGTTCGGCTACTACAATCTTCTTATAGCGACGGAGTACGTCTTCTGTATTCTTAGGCAAAGGATTGATGAATTTGAAATGAGCCAACGCTGCTTTTTTCCCGCGTCTGTTCAGTTCATCCATAGCCGAATGCAGATGGCCGTATGTTCCGCCAAAGCCTACAATTAGCAAGTCCGCATCCGGATTGCCTTCAACCTTCAGTTCAGGAATAGAATCGGCAATCTTCGCCACTTTCTCGGCACGCAGATGAGTCATCAGATTATGATTTTCCGGCTCAGTAGAAATAGCTCCTGTTTCGTTGCTCTTTTCCAGTCCACCGATACGGTGCATAAAGCCTTCCATACCCGGAGTAGCCCAGTAACGTACGCCTGTCTGCGGATTACGCTGGAAAGGTGTCCACGTTCCGGCCATGTCGGGAGTAACATACGGAGGACAAATAGCAGGATAGTCATTCATATCGGGCAAGCGCCATGCTGCCGAACCGTTGGCAATATAAGCATCCGTCAGTAAGACAACCGGTGTCATGTGTTCCAACGCAATCTTGCAGGCCATATAAGCTGCGTCGAAGCAGTCAGTCGGCGAAGATGCCGCAATGACCGGCATCGGACTTTCACCGTTTCTACCGTATAATACTTGCAGAAGGTCTGTCTGTTCCGATTTAGTAGGAAGACCGGTAGAAGGTCCTCCACGCTGTACGTCGACAATTACTAGCGGCAATTCTGTAATCACCGCCAGGTTCATGGCTTCACTTTTCAGGCAGATACCCGGACCCGATGTCGTGGTAACGGCAAGTGCACCGGCAAAAGCTGCTCCTACGGCCGAAGCACATCCGGCAATTTCATCTTCACACTGAACGGTCTTAACACCCAGTGATTTATGCTTTGCCAGTTCGTGCAGGATATCGGTAGCCGGAGTAATAGGGTATGAGCCCAGATAAAGCTGCAAGCCCGCTTTTTCGGCAGCAGCTATCAGTCCGTACGCCGTGGCCTTATTTCCGTTGATATCCATGTAACGTCCCTTTACCTTCTGCTCCTTGCTGGGCACCATATAACTCATGGCAACCGAAGCGTGGGTGTTTTCTCCAAAATGATAACCGTCGTAAAGAACTTTCACGTTAGCTTCTGCTATTTCGGGTTTCTTCGCAAACTTTTCACGCAACAGTTTTTCGCCTACGCTTATGTCACGATGGAAAAGCCAGCACACCAGTCCAAGGGCAAACATATTCTTGGTACGCATAATGGACTTGTTATCCAGCCCGCTGTCTTTCAGACTTTCCTTACACATCGTTGTGATGGCAGCTTCCACTACCTCATTTTTAATGCCAAGTTCCGAGAACGGATTTTCCAACATGAACTGGGCTTTTTCCAGATCGCGCTTTGTAAAAGAATCAGTATCGATAATAATAACCGACTGAGGTTTGCAAAATTTATACTGTGTCTTCAATGCAGCAGGATTCATCGCTACCAGTACATCACATTTATCGCCCGGAGTATATACTTTTCCGGAACCAATGTGTACCTGAAATCCTGATACTCCGGTCAATGTTCCCTGCGGAGCACGAATATCGGCCGGATAATCCGGAAAGGTACTGATATCATTTCCTTCGGCAGCCGAGATATTGGAAAACATATTCCCCGCCAGCTGCATACCGTCGCCTGAATCACCCGAGAAGCGAACAACTACATCATCCAGCTCCTTGACTATCATTTCTTCTGCCATAATATGCTATTTAAAGTTTACAAATTCACTAGTCGCAAAATTGGCGAACTTCCTTTAAAAATCAAAATAAAACTGCATTTATTTCATTTGTAAAGGTATACCTCAAGTTTTTCAAACAATAATAGTAGAATATTCTGAAAAAACAGTAAATTTGCAATCCCTGCCCTTGTAGTTCAACGGATAGAATAGAAGTTTCCTAAACTTTTGATTCGGGTTCGATTCCCGACGAGGGTACTTTCACAAAAAAAGGCCATGTCAAAAGACACAGCCTCTTTCCGAAAAACAAATTAGAGTTTTATTCTGCTTCGTTCAGTGTTGCAATACTTACACGGTTCCAGTCGGGTTCCGAGAACATAGAGCCTACGCCCTGACCTTCTGCCGTAATACGGTTTTCTTTTATCTTGTACTTGTTCATCAAGATCGTTTTTACAGCTTCAGCACGTTGTCTGGCAATGCGTGCATTTACTTCTGCACTACCTTCGGGCGAAGCATATCCCTTAATTACTACAGTGCTGGCAGGATTGTTCTTCATGTAGGTAGCAATACGCTCTACATTAGGCAACTGATCTACACTAACGGTAGTCTTTCCCTGACCAAAGGTTACAACTGATTCCAATGACTTGGAATGAGTGTTCTGAACCACTGTTTCAACCTTTGCAGGAGCATTCATACACTCGTTCAGCTTTCCTTTCAGTTCTTCGTTCTCATTCTGCAATGCTTCAATATCTGCATTCTTTGCAGCAGATTCAGCACGCAGGTTGTTGATTGCTTCATTCAGTCTATCAACTTCAGTCTGGTTGTAAGGTGTCTGAATTGTCTGATAGTGCTTTCCGTTGCTGCTTGCAAAGTGATAAGTCACACCAGCCAGCAGTTCTACAGCCGACTTATTTACATTCAATACGTGTGCTCTGTTTCCATCCATGCGGTAAACAATGGCAGGACGTACATTGATTGTCCATGCTTTCGATTCTCCCAGATTGAAATTGAAGCTTGCTCCGAAACGGCTTACCATATACGACTGATCGTATCCCATGCTAGAGTTCATGAAATCATGTCCCCATCCCATGCCGGCAATGGCTTCTACTTCGAATACTCTAGGCTGTCCCAAATAAGTTCCAAATAAATTGTTCAGGTTAATCTTACCTAATACACCCAGATTCAGCGCATCGAATGCCGTACGGCTAGCGCTTGTATTCACGGCTGTCAATCCTTCGAATGAAACCCCCAAAACTGGAGTTACCTGCTTACCCAACTCTACTCCAGCTACGCCACGCATGTTCTTCCAGAAAGCCGAATGTGTAGTTGGAGTAATACCTCCTCCTTTTACCCCGATGTACCAATTGTCAAAAAACTTGTTACCTACGTATGCATCCTGTGCATTACTTGCTACAGCAACAGCAGCAAATGCCATTGCGAAGAGAAATTTTTTTCTCATACTTTTTTTAATCTTAAAATAGTTAGTTAGTTGTTTTTGTTTCTTACTGTTCATATATAAAACAAATCTATCTGGACTTTGTTCACAAACCAGGTTCACATGAAAAAATAAGAACTATTCCCAACATATAGAAAAATCAAATTTAAAGTATGAAATCGGCCAATAAAGTCCTTACCATGAGAAGAAAAAAGAGCACTAAAAAACCCCTGCCATCGTTTGATGACAGGGGCTATTTTTTCAAAAAATATTTTATAGAAGGTATGGATTAAGCTTCTGCACCTTCTGTATCTTTCATTTTATGTCCCATTGTCAGATAAGCAACCGGAGCTGCAACGAACAACGAAGACAGAGTACCGATAACAACACCCAGAATCATTGCGAAGGCAAAGCTGCGGATACTGTCACCACCCAGGATAATGATACTCAACAATACGATCAATGTACTGAATGAAGTATTGATAGTACGACCCAAGGTTGTATTCAGTGAATCGTTGAACAGTTTTGCACGGTCACGTTTCGGATACAAGTGGAAGAACTCACGTACACGGTCGAAGATAACCACCTTATCGTTGATTGAGTAACCGATAGCTGTCAAGATGGCACCGATAAACGTCTGGTCGATTTCCAATGAGAATGGTAAAATACCATACCAGAGAGAATACATACCGATAATCAATACGGTATCGACAACCAGCGCAACTGTAGCACCCACACTGTAGGCAATGTTGCGGAAACGAATCAATATATACAGACCGATTGCGATCAAAGCCAAAACAACTGACCAAATAGCTGAAGTCTTGATATCATCGGCGATACTCGGACCTACTTTCTGTGAACTGATGATTGAACCACCTACACGGTTATCGCGGTCGATAAAGATTTCAAGAGTAGTTCCTTTACCCAGCAGGTTACCTTCCTTCAAGGCATTGTACAAGAACTCTTCGATTTCGGCATCGATTGTAGGAGAATCTTCTTCGATACGGTAGTTGGTTGTTACACGAATAGTCTTACCATCTGTACCCAATGCGATGGCCTGTACATTTGCATCGCCTACCTTCGGCTGAAGCAGATCACGCACGGTTTCCGGCTGTACCGGCTGTTCGAACTGTACCACAAAGTTACGTCCACCTGTAAAGTCAATACTCTGTGCCAGACCACGAACGAAGAACGAAATGATACAGATAACGATTACAGCGCCCCAGATCATGAAAGAACGTTTGGTAACACCCATAAAGTTATAATGTACATTCTGCATCAGGTTCTTCGAAATGCTGGTAGTAAAGGTCAAGTTCAACCACTTGTCCTTATTCATATAGTGTTCGTAAACCAGACGAGTCAAGAATACGGCAGTAAAGAACGAGCAGAGGATACCGATAATCAATGTAGTGGCAAAACCACGAATAGGACCTGTACCGAAGTTAAACAAGATAATACCTGTGATGATAGATGTCAAGTTAGAGTCGAAGATAGCAGAGAATGCATTCGAGTAACCTTCAGACAACGCCTGCTTGGTTCCCTTACCAGCTCTCAGCTCTTCCTTTGTACGTTCATAAATCAATACGTTCGCATCCACCGCCATACCTAATGACAATACCATACCGGCAATACCAGACATGGTCAATGCAGCCTGGAAGGAAGATAGAATACCCAACGTAAAGAAGAAGTTAACGAACAAGGCGCAGTTGGCAATCATACCCAGAATGAATCCATACATCACGCACATGTAAATCATCAGGACAACCAGTGCAACGATAAATGAAACAATACCCTGGTTGATAGATTCCTGACCCAGTGACGGACCTACGATATCTTCCTGAACGATACGTGCCGGTGCCGGCATCTTACCAGATTTCAACACGTTAGCCAAGTCTTTAGTCTGTTCCGGAGTAAAGCTACCAGAAATTTCAGACTGTCCACCCGTGATTTCACTATTTACACGCGGAGCACTATATACATATCCATCCAATGCAATGGCAATAGACTTACCGATATTCTGTTTTGTCAGAGTAGCCCAACGACGAGCACCTTCTGTATTCATCGACATGCTTACACAAGGCTTGTTGTATTGGTCGTAAGAATCTCTTGCATCAGTTACTACATCACCTTCCAGCGGAGCACGTCCGTTACGTTCTGTAGACTTGATAGCATACAATTCGAAGATACGTCCGCTCTTGTCGAAGTCAGCAGCAGACACACCCCACATCAGTTTCAAATCGCGAGGCATCTGCTTCTGTATTTCCGGCATACGTAAGATACGATTTACTTCAGCAGTATCATTACGATCAGCGTATGCAACTACTGCACCTACCCCATTCTGATTCAACTGAAGAATAGAAAGCAACGGGTGTTCTTTCTTTGCCTGTTCCATATTGGCTGTAGTTGCAGCTGTTTCACCTTTCAAAGCCGCAGCCAAACTATCTTTTGCTGAAACAGCAGGCTGATCAACCGCAACAGTATCAGTCTTGACAGAATCTGTTGGAGTAGTACTTAGCAACTCACGGGCACGGCTATCAGCAGAAGCCAATGCAGGAACGATTTCTTTCGCTTCGAAAGTTTCCCAGAATTCGAGGTTCGCAGAACCTTGCAACAATTTTCTCACACGTTCTGGTTCCTTAATACCCGGCAATTCCACCATGATACGTTCCATCTTACCTTCCAGTGTCTGGATATTAGGCTGAGCCACACCAAAGCGGTCGATACGTGTACGCAATACGTTATATGAATTGTCTACCGCAGCCTTTACTTCTTCGCGCAATACAGCTTCTACCTCTGCATCTGTGCTACGTGTAGTTACCTTGTCTTTTAATTGCTGAGTTGCGAATAACTCTGCCAGACTACCTTCCGGAGCCAGCTTCTTATATTCACGAACGAAAATTGTAATGAAGTCATCCTGACTGGTTACTTGTTGTTTGGCAGCCTCAGACAAAGCCTTGTTGAATGCCTCATCTGTCTTGTTGTCAGCCAAAGCCTTCACAACATCTGGCACTGAAACTTCCAAAATAACGTTCATACCGCCTTTCAGATCAAGTCCCAATCCGATTTCCATCTCACGACACTGTTTCAGCGTATAACTGCCCAACCATACCTTTTCATTCTGTACTGAATCAAGGTAGTGAGTTTCCCCTTTCGGATCCTCTGCCGCCTTTTTCATATGATAGCGGGTTACAAAAGAGAACGAAAGATAGAACACACATACAAGGGTCAGCAATATCGCAAAAACCTTTACGAATCCTTTGTTTTGCATGTTACTTTAATTTATATATTTACTTTTTAATTAATATACGTTTATTCAAGGTTGCAAATATAGTTTTTTTTTCATTCACAAAGGGAAAGGTTTCTAAATATTTAAGTTTTAAAGCGTAAAAAACAACTATTTGTTGCATTTATATCGACTGAGAAATCTGATTTACCGCTGTTTACCAAACTACTAAAAGGACTATTTTTACAAGAATTCTTTACTTTACAACAAATACACAAAAAAATCCGGAAGGTTAACTTCCAGATTTCTTTTATTGTTTTTTCTCCAACAAACACCATACTGGATAGTGGTCGGAGGCCTTAATAGAACGGTCCACCTGACATTTCAAAATGCGGAAGCCATCGCTGGCAAAAATATGGTCAATACGAAAATAGAAATGATTCTCATTGTATGTAAATCCGGGACCGGAGGCTGCTTTTGCATATACATCATTCAATCCCTGACCAATGACTCGGTGAGCATACGATATAGGAGAGTCATTAAAATCACCGCATACCAGCATGTAACGAGTACGGTTATCTAAAATAGCATAAGCAACCGAATCGGCTTGAGGAGCACGTATAGCAACTGCTTCTGCCAATTTATGTAGTAAATACCGGCCACCATTTTTCACATTTTCTTCACGCGGAGAATTCAAGATATCATTATAAACGACTTTATCATGTGCATCGAGCTTATTCGACTCAAGATGATTATTAATAAGGACTAAAGTATCTTTACCTAATTTTAAACGATATAATACACTTCCGTTATATTGGCTCGAATAATCCAAGCACGTCTCCGATAAAATAGGATAACGGGAATAACATGCTAATCCACTTCCTCCCTTAACGCGTATCATCTTATGATATGGATAAACATCCAATGCCTGATCCACTTCTTTCTGTTTCACTTTCCCGCCCGGCGTAAACTCTTGCAGACAAATAATATCCGCATCACTATTCCGCAAATAATTGAGTACAGGATTGCCTTGCTCCCTGTCATAATCTCTCATCGCAGCAATATCCTGCGTATTGTAAGTCAGCAGTTTGATGACTTCTCCACCGTCCGGTTCCTTTTCAGTACCCAGCGGACAATACGTCCAGATACTACTCCATCCGGCAATAAACACCAGAAGAGGGAAAAAAGCATACTTCCACCTGATGCAAAGCCAAATTAAAAGAAAAAATAAATTGCCTAAAAACAGGAACGGAAAAAACAAACCAGCACATGCCCACAACGGATGACTGACCGGTGAAATATACGGACTATAGGCACTTATCAGAAAGCCTATGGCAACCAATACGTTCAAGGTGACCAATACCCACCGAATCAAACATCCAATCCTTTTCATAATAATTTTATTTTTACATTATCAAAAAAACAGTTCAGGGGAAAAAGAGCATTACTTCTTGCTTGCATCAAACAGGCTCTTTTTTTCGGCATCTGTCAAACTGCCGTAACCCGATTTGCGAAGTTTATCCAAAATACGGTCTATTTCTTCCGTACGTTCTTTCTTTCTGGCATTGAAGTCATAGTCTTTCTGCTTATCGCTGTAATGTACCTTCATTTTCGGTTTGCGAGGAGAAGGCCTCCAGCCGCCCGCAAAGAAATCGAGTACATTATTAATCCATTTGGTAGCATCATGCCCTTTTTGCAATCCTGCCGCAAACCACCAGCCAGCCAAAGCACCGCCCAAGTGTGCAATATGTCCGCCGGCGTTTCCTGAAGTCATGAACAGTAAATCCAACAGCAACATAAAGATAGCAACATGCTTCAGTTTCACTGTACCAATGAACATCAGCTGAATAGGATAATTAGGCTCACGTACTCCCACAGCTATCACAATGGCAAGTACAGAGGCCGAAGCTCCCAACAAATAAGAAGAATAAACCGCATCGGCAAAATACGGGAACAGATTATATGCCACCATGTATGCCAGTCCGCCGACAATTCCTCCTAACACATATAGTCCGCGCAGGTGTTTTGCCGAAAAGAATTGCAAGAATAAACGTCCAAACCAATACAGCCACAGCATATTAAACAAAATATGCAATACACCGGCGTGCATAAACATGTAGGTAAACAAGGACCAGGGCTGCCGGAGGAATCGCTCCCACCAAGCAGGAAATTCCAGGTAATTGGCCCATAATCCGACAGGCTGATTAAACAAAGTCAACGCTATGTTTACCAGCGTCACAACCAAAAAGACTCCTATATTGATATACAGCAACTGGGTGACAATATCTCCCCTTCTGAAGCCTTCTTTCAAATTAGTAATAAACCTGCTGTCCGCCGCCATTTTTCTTCCTCCAGTAAATAATCAGTATCAAACCCAAAAGCATACCGCCCAAGTGAGCAAAATGAGCAACACCGTCACTTCCGGCCAGTCCCAGTACCAATTCTAGCACCGCGTACCCTATAACAAAATACTTTGCCTTGATAGGCATTGGCAGGGGGAAGATAAACATCTGACTATTGGGAAAGAGCATACCGAAAGCCAGCAAAATGGCATATACAGCTCCCGAAGCTCCAACTGTATTCAGACGGTTCAGAAATTCACTCATCGGTATGACACCCATACCAGTATCAACGCCGTCGTAATGTGACCAACTGACCAGATACTCCGTATATTGTACAGCCTCCTGTATCAGTCCGGCACCTATTCCGCACAAGATATAATACAATAAGAAACGTTTCGGACCCCAAACTTGTTCAAGCACCCGGCCAAACATCCACACAGCAAACATGTTAAAAAAGATATGCTGGAAATTGGCATGCATAAACATATACGTAATAAGCTGCGCCGGATTAAAATCGGACGCAAGGAAAAAATGCAATCCCAACAAATTCTCCACATCGATGCCATAGCGTCGTGCTACAATTGTGCCGAAGAAGCACAACACATTAATAATCAACAGATTTTTTGTTACTGTAGGAATGGTATTCATATATATATTATTTTATTCATGTTTTACAATACTATCGCGAAGAACCAGCAAACTCTCAGGTCCCATATTAAATAACAAATCCACAATACTGAGGTTGGGCAAAAAGTTATTTTTCTGGTCGAACACCTGATAATAAGGTTTAGGCAAGAATTCCGGATCGCACTCCGTATACAATTTCTTGGGATGAAGCCGTTCGCGGAAATCATCCTGCCCTTCTGAAGCCACCATATAATCCCCTGTAGATACTAAATGCGGATGAAGATCTATCTGCTCACAAACCCAGTTGCATAATTCCAGATTGAAATCGAACAAAAATTCGTATTTCTGCTCAAAAAAGCGATGAAACTCATCGGCATAATAATCGAAGAAAGGACTCTGTTTGTAAGCAGCCACAAAAGCATTCCAATGCACATGCCGCCAATTGCCATGGTCGGAGATACGCACGTCCTTCATCAAGCATTTCAAGTCCTCACTCTTTTCTGTCGGAATGGTGAGCGACAGGGCTCCGCCCGACGAAGCTATCACGCAGCGGTTGCGGTAAGTCTGCTTCATATAATGGTCGAACCGTTCTACATATACGGTATCGTATGCAAACAACTTTGTATAATATTCTACTGGCGCAAGATACGCCGAACCAAGTATCACTTCTTTCTTCATGCTACTGTATGCGTTGAAAAAAACGTCCTTTATAAGGAGTATACCAGATACGCCATGCCTTACCGATGACATGATCTTCGGGCACGAAACCAAACAACCGTGAATCGCACAGATTAACAGGGTCATTCGATGCCATCCAATAATAATCCTTGCTGAACGTAAACGAACTGACAGGCTTTCCTTCTACCCATAAGGTATCGCCCCGCACGCCAGCCTGCTTCCCTTCGTGCGAAACAATGGTATTGCACAGCAAAACAACATTCCACGGATAAACCTTCACCGATTCCCCTTTACGAGGAACGACATAAGGATGCACCTCCTGAGAAAGCTTGCTGTTCAGTGAAACAAAATCGATCCGCTGACCGGCTTTCTGAGACACCAGATAAAACTCATAATGGCTGAAACTGCGGATATAGCCCCCGTCTTCCGTATATCCTATCAGTGGATTTTCCTTCAGGCCTACCGCATCCAAAATCACACGCATCAAGTCTTCTTTCGATGCTGGATATACATACAAAGCTTTACTATCGGGACTCAGCACTTCATCGCCGCTGTCTATCATTTCCCGGTTCAGCATGAGTGTATCGCCCGGCGTGCCGATACAGCGACTGATAAAGACCCTCCGCCATTCAAGCCGTTTATTCCGCTGAGTAGCCCCCGGATCGTTGAAGAGTACAATGTCACCCTTCTCTACTTCACAGCTCCCGATACGGTGATAACCCAGAAATGACGGAAAAGGCATACGCAAACCATAACTCCACTTGTTCACCAGCACTCCTTCGCCCTGATAAAGCGTATTTTCCATTCCCGACGAAGGAATAAAGCAAGAAGTAACAAGAAAAGTCTTAACCAGCCACACGGCAACAACGACAAGCGCCGCCAGCTTCAGTCCTATTTTCCAGTTGTTATCCACCAATAATCTGAAGTCGTATAACTCATTACTTTATAGAATCGACAAACTTAAACAAGCGGTTCCAGCGAATCTTACCATCGAACCATCCTCTGTCCTGATCGAGCGACAGCCAGATAAAGATGGGTTTACCTACGATATGGTCTTCGGGAACAAATCCCCAAAAACGTGAATCGGCAGAATTATGGCGATTATCGCCCATCATCCAGTAATAATCCATCTTGAAGGTATACTTCGTCGTTTCCTGCCCATTGATATAGATTTTACCATCCTTCACTTCCAGCGAGTTTCCTTCATAGTTCTTGATAGGACGCTCGTACATAGGCAGGTTATCCAATGTCAAGTCAATTGTTGCGCCTTTCTTTGGAATCCAGATCGGTCCATAATTGTCGACTGTCCAACCCGTCAGCTTGTTTACCGGATACAATCCTCCCGCATCGTCATCGGGTGTATTTTCGATAGATACCACCAAATCCTTCCGAGCCAGCAAAGCAGCTTTAGCTTTCTCCGTCAGCGGCATGTTATACACCGATTCTTCAGTATAATACATCGACAAGTCCTCCTGACTGATACCCAGTTCGTGACACAAATCATCGGGGAGCATTCCCTTGGCCTTCACGAAATAACGGTACTGTACATTATCAGGTTCCTTGTTGGCTTTTCCATCCAGATAGATAATACGGTTCTTTATCTGCAACGTTTGTCCAGGCAATCCGACACAGCGCTTTACATAATTCTCACGACGGTCGACCGGACGTGTAATAATCTTACCGTAGGTCTGCGGGTTCTCATCGATATACTTGCGTCCCGCCTGATAATAGAAATCGTACACCTGACGCTGCTGCTCCAGTGTCAGACGCGACATATCTACCGGCTGCGAAAGCTGCTGTCCAGCCTGATAACTCAAGCGATACAAGTCTTCAGCAGGAACGGCTGTCGCTACGCTGTCGCCGGCAGGGAAATTGAACACCACAATGTCATTCAATTCGACCTTTCCCAGACCACCAACACGCTTATAGTCCCAATGTATCCAGTCGAGGTACGACTTGCAGTTGAATATTGGAAGCGTATGCTGCGTGAGCGGCATGTGAAGCGGAGTCTGCGGAATACGTGCTCCGTAACTCATCTTGCTGACAAACAAGTAGTCGCCTACCAGTAACGATTTTTCGAGTGAAGACGACGGTATAACGTAGTTCTGGAAGAAATAAAGATTGACAAAATACACGGCTACCAGTGCAAAGACAATTGCATCCACCCAGCTCATGACAGTCAAGACGGTCTTATTTTTCGATTTCTTCCACCAAGTCCATGGAATTTTCTTTGAAATATAAGCATCGAAGATAAAAGGAACCACAATCAGTCCCAGCCAGCTCTGCAACCAGATCAGAAAAATCAGGTACAGCACCAGTACGATGCCAAACTTTATCCACTGCTTACGTGAGGCCTGTATCATAACTTAAAACTGAAATAAATCGTTCATACCTAAAAATCCTTCGTGGTTTGCCGTATATTCGGCAGCCAGCACTGCACCCAAAGCAAATCCCTTACGGTTCTTTGCATCGTGAGTGATGATAATCGAATCGGCTTCCGACTCATAACGAATGGTATGGATACCCGGAACCTCTCCTTCACGAATAGCGCTGATAGGCAGTTCGTCGGCAGCACATTCGGTTGTTCCGCTTACTGTACCATCCGGAGCCGTGAGTGTACCCATTACCCACTTGTTCTTTCTGTCTAAGTTCTCCAGAATACCTTCGGCCAGTGTTATAGCTGTTCCACTCGGAGCATCCAGTTTGTGAATATGGTGTGTTTCGACCATCGACACATCGTAATTGGGGAAGTTATTCATAATCTTTGCCAGGTATTTGTTGACCGCCGAGAAAATGGCCACACCCAGACTGAAATTAGACGACCAGAAAAGGGTCTTTCCTTCTTCTGTACACAAACGGCGCATTTCCTCACCATGCTCATTCATCCAGCCGGTACTGCCCGATACCACTTTCACACCATTCTTGAAAGCTTCCAGACAGTTTCCATAAGCTACCGAAGGAGCTGTAAATTCAATTGCTACATCAGCCGAACGAAAAGCTTCTGAAGCAAAATCCTGACGGTTGTTTATATCAATAATACTTACAATCTCGTGTCCGCGGGCAATTGCAATCTTTTCGATTTCCTTACCCATCTTACCATATCCTATTAATGCTATCTTCATAAATCTCAAATTATTTTAGGCACAAAGATAACGTTTTTCGTTATTAATCATTACATTTAGCGAACATTTACACCTCATTAACATGGAAGAACTCTTGCACTATGTGTGGAAACACAAGCTTTTCGCACTGAAACCTTTGCAGACTACCGACGGACAACCGATTGAAATCATTGACCCGGGACTGGCAAACATGCATGCCGGACCGGATTTTTTCAATGCAAAACATTAGTGTCCAATAAAAATGGACTAGTTAAAAAATTAATCAAATAGTCCTTCAA
>OGQX01001241.1_pt1 | contig 24000 bp, 19 predicted proteins | sample 1553291 | NCBI WGS metagenome assembly OGQX01 (sample SAMEA2580030, study PRJEB22360) | human gut metagenome | biome: human gut; feature: human-associated habitat; material: faeces | place: Denmark | collected 2008/2010
GCCGCGGAAATTCCGCGGCGCCCTTTTGCATAAATCGGCCGCGCGGGGCGCATACTGTTTTTAGGAGGAAAATTATGCGTATTGTCAATATTATTTCTTATATATTGGTTTTACTCGGCGCGGTAAATTGGGGGCTGTTCGGCATATTCGATTTCAACCTCGTTTCCGCGATCTTCTCGGGCGCCCGCAGCGTCGGTTCGATTATCATCTATTCGATCATTGCGGCGGCGGCACTCTGGTTGATCATCTCTCCGTTCCTCACGCGCGGGAGACTGCTTTTGGGCGACGGCCGCAGGGACGACTGAGGGATTTGAAAGAACGGATTTTCCGACAAGGGAAATTCGTTCTTTTTTGTTCGTATTTTTCTTTTCCTCGTTTCAGTCCCGAAAATTTTTGCTCGTGTTTTCCTTTCCCTCGTTTCAGTCACGAAAGTTTTTGCTCATGTTTTCCTTTCCCTCGTTTTATTCCCGAAAATTTTTTGCTCGTGTTTTTCTTCCCTCCGTCTCATTCCCGAAAATTTTTGCTCGTGTTTTTCTTTTCCTCGTTTCATTCCCGAAAATTTTTGCTCGTGTTTTTCTTCTCTCCGTTTCGTTCCCGAAAATTTTTGCTCGTGTTTTTCTATCCCCGTTTCGTTCCCGAAAATTTTTGCTCGTGTTTTCCTTTCCCTTGTTTCAATCCTGAAAATTTTTGCTCATGTTTTCCTTTCCCTCGTTTCAGTCCCGAAAAGTTTTGCTCGTGTTTTTCTTTTCCTCGTTTCATTCCCGAAGATTTTTTTCGGCGGTTGTTCTAAATCGCCGATTTTCTGCGTTTATTAAAAGAGGAGAAAAACGAGGCTCAATCCCTTTTGTCATAAGGAAAAAAGGGCAATTAAAAGACAAAAATATTTTGTGTTTGATATGTGTTTGTCGTGTGTTTTTCTCGTGTTAGAAAAAACGAAAAAAGGAGGCGGAACGTGAGGAAAACAAAGGGATTGAGGGCACTTTTCACCATGGTGGGCTCAGTGATCGGGGCGGGCTTTGTTTCCGGTCGGGAATTGCTGCAATTTTTCGGATATTTCCGTATATCGACCGTATATTATACAGGATTGTTATTTTTCTTTTCCTTTCTTTTATGCGTGCGGCTCGGTCGCATTTACGGCGGCTTCGAAGGAGCCTTGAAAGGGATATTCGGACGCTTTTCAAAAACCGTAAAGGCAGTAATTCTTTTTGGTTCGTTTGTTTCCTGTGCGGGAATGCTTTCGGGCTTGAATTCACTTTTGCCGCAGGCAAAGCCGTTTTTATCTCTCACGTTTCTCGTCTTTGCCTGCTTTGTGTCCGAAAAGGGAGTAGGGGGGATAGGGACGGTCAATCTCATCGTCATGCCTGCCGTCCTCGTGTCTGTCGTCGTCCTTATATTTTCTTTTGGGACGCTGTCCCCCTCGGAGCCTCCCGAAGCCTCTTTCGGGAGTATTTTATCCGTATATTTATACATTTCGATGAATACATTTCTTTCCATGCCCGTACTCTGCGATCTCGGCGCCGAATTGAAAGACCGTGCGGCCTCGCGTTGTTGTTTGATCTCCGCTCTGATTATTGCTCTCGGCATAGGACTTATTCTTTCGGCGGTTTGTTCGGATAAGGCGTCCTTTTCATTCGATCTGCCGTTATCTTATGTATTGGGAGGGGTAAAATTTTTTCCGATTATTGCGGGCGGAGGGATGTTGACTACATTGTTGTCTTCTTTTTATCCGCTCTATACGCTGGTGGGACGAAAATTCAGGACGGCCGGAAAATGGGTATTGTTTGCGGTGACGGAGTGCTGTTCTTTCATCGGCTTTAAGAATATTGTAGCGACCGTTTATCCCGCCTTGGGAATTTTCGGCATGGCGATGACGGTGATTTGTGCGGCCGTGTATTTAGGAAAGTCCGATTTGAAAAGACAATTGTCCGTTGTTTTTCCCTCCAAAAAAATCCGTAAAAACAGCAAAAAAATTTCAGTAAAGCCGAGAAAAACGTTTGACAGAAAAAATATTTTTTGATAGAATACTTCATACTTGAATCATCGGAAGGTGACATAAATACGATTTATGCGCCGGATAAGATGGTCGGGTTGAAACCGACTTCTTGTCCGGCGTTTTTTTGAGGTAAGTATGGCTTTACAACATAAGACTTTGGGTAAAACCTATCTGCGCTATTTGTTTGCCGGTCTGGGAAGTGCCGTAATCGTCTCTATCTATTCCATAGTAGATGCGATTATGGTCGGAAAATACGAAGGGTCGAGCGGTACGGCTGCTCTGTCTATCGTCATGCCGATTTGGACGATTATTTTAAGTCTCGGTTTATTGTTTGGTGTGGGTGGCGGCTCCCTCATGTCTAAAGCTAGGGGAGAAGGCGATGAAAAACGGGGCAGGGAAATTTTTACTGTGGCTTTTATCTGTGCCGTGGTCGTGGCTTTACTCATTTGGGGACTTCTTCTCGCCTTTGAAAATTCCCTCTTGCGGCTGTTCGGAGCGGACGACTCTCTTTTGCCGCTGGCAAAAAAATATCTCAAATGGATGAAGTTTTCCATGCCGCTTTTTACGATGGGACAATTTCTGTCCTGTTTTATTCGTAACGATAACGCGCCTACAAAAGCCATGGCGGCTGTCATTACGGGCGGCGTATTCAATATCGGAGGAGATTATTTCTTTGTATTCGTGTGCGATATGGGCGCGGAAGGAGCAGGATTGGCTACGGCTCTCGGACAAGTTCTCGCTGTCTGTATTCTCGTTTCTCATTTCTTTTCTCGGCAAAACGGATTGAAATTTGTACGTCCTAACGCATTTTTCCGAAAAGCGTCAGCTGTTTTTATTGCGGGCTTTTCTGTATTCGTCGTGGATTTAGCCATGGGGATTCTTACAATGCTGTTCAATAATCAAATCATGAAATATTTAGGAGCTGACGCTTTGGCCGTTTATGGCGTCATTATCAATGTTTCTGTATTGGTGCAAAGTCTTTCCTATGGCGTGGGGCAGGCGGCTCAGCCTATTGTGTCTCAGGCGTATGGGGCCGGAGAGAAGAAAAATATTTATCGGATAGAACGATATGGAATTTTTTCTGCCTTGATTCTCGGTGTCGTCGCGTTTGCTGTCGCGGAAATATTGCCGCTTCCCATTGTCCGAGGTTTTATGGAAACGAATACTGCGATTGAGGAGATTGCTCCGAATATATTCAGAGTTTATGCACTGTCTTTTCTTCTCCTGCCCGTGAATATTTTCTTTACCTATTATTATCAGGCAATTATGCGGCCGATAGGAGCCCTGACGATTTCTCTCATCCGTGGGATTTTTTTAAGCGGATTACTCATCCTCTTATTGCCCGTATTGTTCGATGGGGCCGCGCTTTGGTGGGTTATGCCTGTAACGGAAATTCTCACTTTCGGCGTAGGGCTTATATTCGGAAGAAAATACCGGTTTTCCTCAGAAAATGTAAAGGAAAAGGCTGTGTCTGTAAATTAGAGCTAATAAATTTTTGAAATAGATGGATAAAAATAGAAAAAGCGTCGCTTAGGCGGCGCTTTTTCGTTGACTTGGAGAAGTAAAAAAGAAACGAAAATTAAAGTGTTGAATCAGTTTTTATAAGAGAAAATATGCAATTTGAATTAGAAATATGGAAAATTTTGGTATAATTGTTATTGATTTCCAAAATAAGGAATAAATCGAATGGAAATTATTTGACATGAAGGAAGAATATGGTATAATAAAGGTGAAAGTGAAATAATATTGAAAATCCAAATAAAGCATAGTTGTTAAAATTATGCAAAAATACTGTCAATAACTTAAACCAACGGTTAAGGGATACATAAGAAAATGGAGAAAGAGATAAATAAAATTTTAGGAGATTTATTAATTCAATTGGCGCAGAAAAATATGGGTGCCTTGGACGAGATTCATCATTTAGTAGGAAAAGCTTTGTATGCAATCGGGAATAAGTTCTTTTATCAAAAAGCCGATATTGAAGATACCATTCACGATTTATATTATTTGATTTCTAAAAAGGCGCATAAATATAAACCCGGAAGTAACGCTTGTGCATGGCTTACGACGATTTTCAAAAATTTGGCGAAGAACAGACTGAAAAAAGAAAAACGGATTTGTTCTTTGACAGAACTTACTGCCATGAGAAGTCGGGTTTGGATGAATGAGGAAGACCGGGATTATTTGGAGCATCATCTGTTGATTAACGAAATTTTTAGGCAATTGAACTCCTATGAAAAGGATTTAATTGTCTATCATTTTTGGTTTCGGTTTTCTTACAGCGAAATTGCGAAAATGTATAACAAACCTAAAAGTACAATTTCTAGTCAAATTAGCCGTTTAGAAGAAAGGTTGAGAAAAATTTATAAAAAAGAATAAAATTTTGCGTACGAAAGCCTTGTCTGAATTGTTATATATTATGCTAACACACAAAGGAGATTGTATTTTATGAAAAAAGTTAACAGAGTATCCAAAGTAGCAATCGCGGCGCTTTGCGCTGCCTTCGCCGTTCTGAATGTCGGTCCGTTGGTCGGACAAGCTGCAAAAGCAGACGAGCTTGAGAATACGGCAAATGAAACTTTTTATTGCGCTGACGGCGATGACGATTTTATATATGGGGGAGAAGGGGAAACTGCTGATGCCACATATGAAATTGAATATGATTATTATGAAATTGTAGAGGATGTCAGTTATTATTCTGCTCCATCTTTTGGAAATTCGGATTCCAGCATAACTAATTCATGTGCTCCAGCGGCTGGAACAAACATTGTTCTTTTTTACGATAGGTGGTATGAAAATTTAGTCCCTGACTATACTCCAGGGATAGTTTTTGGTGATAGTTATTTTTATTACCCTGATACAGGGGATGTTACAACACAAAATGTATTGACCACATTATATAATTTAATGGATACGAATATCGGCAGCGGTGGAACTTCTCAAAGTCAATTTTTGAACGGCTTATCGGAATATGTAGATAATGCTGGCTATGATTTATCGTATACTTCTTTTTATAAGGGAACAAAAACTGTAGATTTGGGCGCCCTGAAAGATGCCATCAATCAGAATAAAGTAGGGGTGATTTTTTGCAGCAGATATAATTTTGTATATAATATTTTTTATATGGAAGATCAAAAAATAATTAGAGTAATATTGGTCATATGATGATGGTATATGGCTATCAAACAATTTCCTACTATAAAGACGATATCAATTTCCGTACAGATACCTTTTTATATGTTAGCAGTGGATATAGCACTTCCGACCAAGGATATATGGAGCTTGACAGTTATCTGAACATTGAGGACGCTTTAATTATGACGATATCATAAAAGATTAAAGGAGTAACTATGAAAAACGAGAAAGACAAATGGGAAGAATTTAAAAATCTTCCGGAAACCTACGAAACAAACGATAATTTAGTCCCAAAAGTGAAGTACGAAATTTTTAGGGAAAAACATACAAAGCGGCGCTTTCACTGGCAGGCTATCGCTGCAAGTGTAACGTTGGTTGCTGTTGGATTTGGATTATTTATTCCTGTTTACCTTTCGAATCATAAAAATGAAAGTGAAGATGAACGAAAATATTATAAACAAAATGAATTATTAAAGAGTAAAATAGAGGATATTAATTTTTTCTTGGAAGAAAAGGGGTTAAATATTCTCTATTATAAAGAAGAAAATATAATATCACAAAGTTGGAAAATAGTAGAAACGAATGAGCTTGCTTTTATTTCTCAAGATATGTTTTATAGAACTGAAGAAGAAACTATAGATAATGTTTCTTTAAAAGTGCAATTAAAAACAGATTGTAATTTTGAAGGATTAAATGAGTATAATAATTTACCCCAAGAAACTTATATATCAGATATATATATAGAGTATTTTATTAATAGTTCAAAAGCAGGAAAAGAAATTTTTGCCAAGTTTATATATGAAAATATTCCTTATTATTTAGAGGTTGAAACAGCAAATGAAACAGGAAAATTAGAGAATTATATAAATATGCTCTTAGAAGATGATGAAGAGACGTATTTAGATGACGGTGAAATTATCAACAGCAAAATTGAAGACCCGATATCGTTTACCGAGGAAAACAATTTGAATATTTTGTATTATCCCGAAAATATAAATAACTGTTTGATGAATAGTTCCACTAAAGGAAATTTAGAAGAAACGGGAGAGTTGACATTTTTTAATCAAAGCTTGTTGTTTTTTACGCAAAACATGGAAATGGTTGATGTTTCTGTGCAAATCTTGTTATTACCAGATAAAAAATTTAATAAATTAAAATCATATGAAAATCTTCCAGATTCGATAATGATTTCCGGAATTCAAGTCGAATACGGATATACCGATAAAGGGCAAAGAAAAGTTGCGTTGGTAAAGTTTACATATAATGGACTTCCTTACTTTCTGGATATTCAGGCAGATGATCTGGAAGGAAAAGTGGAGTACTATGTCGGCCTGTTACTGTCGGGAGCTGAAAATTCTCTCGTCGCATAAACAATGTTTTCGCGTGTCGGGCGGACAACGTTTTACCACTTTACGACAAAAATAATTAATTTGAAGGAGGCCGAGGAAATTAAAAAACAATCCTCGGAAAAAAATGATGCAAAAGAAAGTATTGAAGAACATTATACACTATAATGACTGTTGGTTCAGAAACTGTTTTTATCAACAACTTGTCGCCGCTTATGGAGCTTTCGGAATCCCCGCAGATTATGTCGTCTGCAATTATACGATCGATATCGATTTTAGCGATGATAACGAAACTCTGGATATTCGCGAACATGAAATTTTGGACGAGGACGAATTCAGCGCTTTGACGGGTATCTGTCAAAAAAGAGTTCGTTTTGAAGACGTCTGTAAACAATTATGTACTGCTGTTCGCTCCGGAAATCCGGTTATCTTGGGTGCAGACAGCTTTTATCTTCCCACTAGAACTCAATACTATAATCAGAAGCATGCTCCTCATTATTTATTGGTTTATGAATTCGACCTGAAACGAAAAATGTTTACCGTCGGTGAAAATGACGGGATTGCTATCTTTCATTTCACTGAAAAGGAAGTCCCGTTTGACGTCATCGAACAAACTTACCATTCCTTTGAAGAACGCTTCGCTTCTCCCGATTCTGCCGTTCAGTTGGAAATCGCAAAGAAATGTCCGCTCTATCTTCGGGCCGATGCCTTGAATAAACTGAAAAAGGATTTCTGTGAAAGAAATTATATACAATACGTTTCTTTTTACCGCATGCTTTTGGAAAAAAGCTGGACCGTGGAAGAATTATCCTCTTGGTTGGAATTCGCTATAAAATATACGAACTTTTTCCGAATTCTCATGAAACAATGCAGCTATATGTTCGGAGAACCTAAAAAATTAAATGTCCTTGCCGATATTTGGCACGACGCCCTTTCTTCTTTGGAAATTTTGAAAGATGCAATTCGCCTCGGTCAACCTGAATTGATGAACTCCGAAAGAAATGAGAAAATTACCGAAGATATGGAAGAAAAATTGAAAATGCTCAATCGCCTTAGAGCGATGAGCATGCGCATGGTTGTTTGAGCTTTTGATAACCGAATCTTTTGCATCACAAAATCCCCCGTCATCCGACGGGGGATTTTTTAACTCTTTTTGAAAACCTCGGTGGGAGAACGATCGTAAAATTTGGAAAAGCTACGATAAAAAGTCGTCATGGAATCGAAACCGTTTTCAAAAACTAATTCCGAAAGATTGGGATTATCCTTCTTTTTGGCCGATGAAACTAAATTGCGGATTCGTAACATATTAATATAGTTGTTCAGGTTTTCTCCGATATACGTATTGAACAGGCGGGAAAAATAATATTTATTATACCCGAACACAGATGAAATTGAATCGAGCGACAGAGGTTCGGCATAGTGCTCGTCGATATAGTTCAACGCCTCCATAATCGTGCTGATTTTCGGCGTGGCGGACGCCGGTAACGTTTGGTAATGCTCCAAGAGGCTTCCGATAATAATATCGATATATCCCTTTTTGATGAGCTCGGAAGATACGGACGAAAGGCGATTGAGCGCTTCAAAATGGGGGAGCAGGCTTCGGTTGAATTCTTGATCATCGAGGTGTGCGGGCAAAGTCTCCGTCTGAAATATCCCTTGAAAATCGTCTGAATAACGCTGCCCGATAATCAATACATAATTGGAATAGTCGGGTGCCGCTTTGAGCTCGTGCACTCCGCATTTATGCACGAAGATTAGCTCGTCTTTCTTCGCGCAAAATTTTTGTTCATTGACTGTACATTCGATAGCTCCGTCAATCACATACAACATTTCGATGCAGCGATGAAAATGAGCATGTGTGTCATAATGCTCGCTCTTGAAAAATTTGATCGTATCCGTTTTATCGTGAAAGGCTTCGTAAATGATGTTTTGTTTCATGATGTCAATATATGGTAGATTGTTGTGGAATAATGAGTGGAAATTCGCAATATTCAGTGGTATTATATCATTACAAAATAAACTTGTCAATCGTTTTACGGAGATTTTCAAATGAACCTTGTCATTATCGGTTACGGCGGCATGGGCGGATATCATGCTGAGTGTCTGAAAAAATACTGCGAAAGCAAACCCGAATTTCCCATTCGCGTCACGGGCGCTTACGATATCGATCCGGAGCGTTCCGCGCTCGCGGAAAAGAACGGCTATCGAGCCTATAAGAGCGCGGCGGAAATTTGGGCGGATCCGTCGGTCGGGGCGGTACTCGTTGCCACGCCGAACGACATTCACGCGGAATATGTAAAGGCGGCGGCGAAAGCGGGAAAAAACATCATTTGCGAAAAGCCCATCGGCATGAGCAGCCGCGAAGCGGAAGAAATGTACGACGCCGCGGAAAAAGCGGGTGTGGTCTTTGAAGTACATCAGAACCGCCGTTGGGACGACGATTTTCTGACGGTAAAGAACATCGTCGACAACGGAATCGTCGGGGCGGCGTATTGTATCGAGTCGCGCGTAATGGGCGGGAACGGAATTCCCGGTGCCTGGCGGAAAGAAAAAGCGCACGGCGGCGGCATGATGCTGGATTGGGGCGTGCACCTCATCGATCAGATGTTGATGATGATCAAATCGCCCGTGGAAAGCCTGTATTGCGAATACAGCTACATCTACGGGGAAGAAGTGGACGACGGGTGTTCCCTTACCGTCAATTTCGAGAACGGAATGAAATACCGCATCGTCGTCGCCACCGACTGTTTCCGCAATTTGCCGCGCTGGCAGGTATACGGCACGGAGGGAACCGCTACCGTGGCGGATTGGGATCTCTCCGGCGGCATTACGAGAGTCCTCGTCCGCGAGGACAAAGAGTTGAAGGGAATTAAAGCCGGGAACGGATTCACGCGGACCATGGCTCCGAGAATCGGAAATTCGGTGGAGGAAAAACCGCTTCCGATCGTACATGCCGAACCCTTCGCGTACTAGAAAAACTTTGCGGCGGCTTGCGCGGGAAAAGCGGAAAAGGCGATTCGGCGGGAAGAAGTCGTCCGCGTATATAAATTGATGGAAGCGGCGGAACGTTCCGCGAGGGATAACGTCGTCATTAAAGAAAAAATCTGAAAAAGGGGTAAAAAATTATGAAAGTCAGTGTCGTAAGCGGTATCCTCGGCGATTACAGTCTCGACGAAAGTCTGAAATATCTCTCAGGGCTGGGCGTCGACGAATTCGAACTCGGAGTGGGCGGATACCCCGGGAAAGCTCATGCGGACGCGCTCGTTTTAAGCAAGGACAAAAAAGCGCGCGAGGAGCTCCTCGGAACGTTTAAGAAATACAATATGGGTATCTCCGCTTTGGCCGTGCACGGGAATTGCGTACATCCCGATAAGTCCGTCGCGGAAAAATTTGAGGCGGATTTCGAGGCCGCGTGCATTCTCGCGGGACAGATCGGAATAGACAGAATCGTTACTTTTTCCGGGTGCCCCGGCTCCGATCTCGACGCAAAGGCGCCGTCTTGGGTAACCTGCGCTTGGCCGCCCGATTATCCCAAGGTACTCGAATGGCAGTGGAACGAGGTGCTCATTCCCTATTGGAAAAAGGCCGTCAAGTTTGCGGCGGATTGCGGCGTAAAAAGAATTGCGCTCGAATTGCACCCGGGCTTCTGCGTATATAATCCCGCCACGCTTTTGAGACTCCGCGAGGCGGTCGGGAAACTCATCGGCGCGAATATCGATCCCTCTCATCTGTTCTGGCAGGGAATGGATATGCTGGAAGTCATTCGCGATCTCGGCGATGCCGGCGCGATTTACTACTTCCATGCCAAGGATACCCAGCTCATCGAACACAATATCCGCAAAAACGGCGTACTCGATACCAAATCCTTCACCGAAGCGAAAGGGCGTTCATGGTCCTTCCGTACCCTCGGTTACGGACACGATATAGGGCTTTGGAAACAGATTTTCTCCGCGCTCAAAGTGGCGGGATACGACGACTCTATTTCCATTGAGCACGAGGACGGTTTAATGTCTCCGAAAGAAGGACTGGAAAAAGCAATCAAGCTGGTGAAAGAAAGTATCATCACCGAAAATAACGAAAATATGTGGTGGGCATAACGATGAAATACGGAGTTCAGTTATATAGTTTAAGAGAAACCGCAGGGCGGGACGGCGCCGAAGAAGTGCTTCGGAGAGTCTCCGAAGCGGGCTACGACGGAGTAGAATTCGCCGGATTTTACGGCAAGACGCCCGAAGAAATGAAAGCGCTGCTCGAAAAATATCAGCTCGTCGGGATTTCGGCGCACATTCGGCCCGAAGCGATTGAGGAAAGTTTACCCTTTATCGACGCGCTCGGAATCAAGTATGTCTTTATTCCTTGGGTGGGGGTTGCAGAATTTGAAGAGCCGGAAAAATATGCGGCTCTCATCGAGAGTACAAAGAAAGCAAAAGCGATCCTCGATGCCCGCGGCGTGGGGTTCGGCTACCATAACCATGCGCATGAATTTGAAAACGGAAGGGATTATGTCGGAAAAATTCTCAAAGACGTGGACGGACTCAAAGCGGAACTCGATGTGTTCTGGGCTACGGTCGCGGGACTCAATGCCGTAGGAAAAATGCGGGAATTGAAAGGAAAACTTTCGTTTGTCCATATCAAGGAAGCGGCAAAGGAAAATGCGCGGGAAGCCGCCCAGCCCGTGGTAGGCGAAGGCGCCGTTGACATGCCCGCCGTATTTGACGAGGCGAATCGCCAAGGTATCGAATGGGCGGTGCTCGAAGTGGAAAAATTCCCCTGCGGAGAGGAAGAATACCTCCGCCGCAGTCTGGAAAATATGAAAAAATTCGGTAAATAAAGGAGAAAAGGAAAATGAACAAGGTAAGAATGGGCTTTATCGGCTGCGGCGGAATTGCGAACGGCAAACACCTGCCTGCACAAAAACGCAACCCCGCCGCGGAAATAGTGGCTTTTTGCGACATTATCGAGGAACGCGCGGAAAAGGCTTGCAAGGAATACGGCGTCCCCGGCGCAAAAGTATACACGGATTACAAGGAGCTTTTGAAGGACAAGAGCATCGACGCGGTCTTTGTTCTTACGCCCAACTGTTCGCATTGCGAAATTACCGTGGCCGCTCTGCAAGCGGGAAAACATGTCATGTGCGAAAAGCCCATGGCCATGAATTACGAAGAGGCGAAAAAGATGCTCGCCGCCCGCGACAAGGCCGGCAAGGTTTTAACCATCGGTTATCAGAACAGATACCGTAAGGATTCTCTCTACCTCAAACAACAGGCCGAAGCCGGCATGTTTGGCGACATTTACTATGCGGAAGCGATTGCCATCCGTCGCCGCGCCGTTCCTACCTGGGGCGTGTTCATCGATAAAGAAAAACAGGGCGGCGGTCCGCTTATCGATATCGGCACGCATGCACTCGACCTTACTTTGTTCATGATGAACAATTACGAGCCCGCTTTCTGCGTCGGAAAGACTTTCCATAAACTCAATCAACAGAAGAATACCGGAAATATCTGGGGCGATTGGGATACCGAAAAATTTACGGCGGAGGACAGCGCTTTCGGCTTCGTCGTCATGAAAAACGGTGCGCTCATCAATCTGAAATCCAGCTGGGCTCTGAATATGGCAAATCCCATAGAAGCCGTGACCACGATCTGCGGAGATAAGGCGGGCGCCGATATGCTCGACGGGTTGAGAATCAATACCGTCATCGGCGGAAAACAGGCTATGATTACCCCCGATTTGAGCGGCGGTGCGGTTGCGTTCTTTGAGGGAACGGGTGCGGGCGCCCCCGAAGATATTGAGGCTGTCACCTTCACGAATGCCGTCCTCGGAAAAGGGAAATTATATGTCACGGCGGATCAGGCGGCTGTCGTCACGCAGATTCTCGAAGGAATTTACGAGTCCGACAGGACGGGTAAACCTTATTATTTCGATTGAGTCCGAAGGACAAGGAGATTATCCATATGAAAGTTACCGTGGTATGCGAACACAATGCGGCCATGGACTCGGAAGAGGGGAAAAAAGCCTATCCCGAGGGCATGGGAGTTTGTATCGCGGAGTTTTTGAAAAAGGCGGGACATGAAACCACGCTCGTGACTCTGAATGACAAGGGGGCCGAGCAGCTCACGGATGAAATCATCGACTCCACTGATGTGATGTTCTGGTGGGGACATTGGTATCATCTCGCCGTCGCGGACGAGGTGATTTCCAAGGTCGCAGACAGGGCTCTGCGCGGCATGGGTATGGTATTTTTACACTCCGCCCACGATTCTAAAATGTTCAAAAAGTTATTGGGAACGTCCTGTTCTCTGAAATGGAGGGAGGACGCCGAATACGAACGGTTATGGTGCGTCGATCCTACGCATCCCATCGCGCATGGATTAGGAGAATTTATCGATATTCCGCACGAGGAAATGTACGGAGAACCTTTCGATATTCCCACGCCCGATGAATTGGTTTATGTGGGTTGGTTTAAGGGCGGCGAGGTCCTTCGCGGCGGCTGCGTCTTTAAGCGGGGACGGGGGAAACTCTTTTATTTCAACCCCGGTCACGAAACCTATCCCACGTATAAACTGCCCGCCGTGCAAAAGCTGCTGTTACAGGCTTGCGAATATGTGGCTCCCGCGGGACCGCTTCTCGAAAAAATCTGCTGTCCGCATGTGGAAGAATTCAGCGTGAAGGATTAAAACAGAATAAGAAAAAAAGGACGTATGGAAAAGCGCAGTTCCCATAGAGAATAAAATCAAAAAAAATTTTAATAGGAATTGCACTTTCAAGCGAACAAAAAAAATACAAACAGGTCGAGTTGTGAAAACTCGATCTGTTTTTTTGATATAAAGAGAAGTTACGCGATAGTCGTGTGGTTGGATAGAGGGTAACAAATGAGTTGAAATAAAAATTTTGATTTCGTATAAATGAGAGTGTGCCCAAACAGTTAACAATCAAAAACTAAATCAGAGAATATTGAAAATGAATGAATTACCTAATAATAATATTTTAATACATACGAGTTATATTAAATAAAAATATTCCGATTTTAGAAATTCCGAAATTGAAAGCATAGGTATCTTATTCATGAAAGAACTTGATAGTTAACAGGTGAATCTACATAATATTTTTTTAATTTTTGAGAAATAAGTGTAGTCAGAAAAACCTACGGAAAACTGTGTTCTCGTTTCTTTCGGGAGAAAGGTTATAAATTGTCTAACACTAAATAATTTTGTAAAACACTTATTGATTTGAGTTTTAGTGTATTGGGTATAAATTAAATGTTGTACTTGTGAAGCTAATTAATTATATTTCCATACATAGATAAGAAAAAATGTAGATAATATTTTGATATCCTATTGACAAACATAAAATTATCTGTTATAATTAGCCCGTGCTAATCAAAGGGAAACGGATAATATATATGAATAAACAGATAAGTGAACGAGCGAAAACAATTTTAGAAAAAATGACTTTGACGGAAAAAGTCGGTCAGTTGTGGCAAAAAAATATCGGAGACACCTCGGGACTTGGAAATACGGGGAAAGAAATCAATGGGGATTTGTTTGAAAAAATTCGACAAGGTCGGGTGGGAGTTATTTTACAGCCTGCATGGAATATGCTCGATGACATTCGAGAAGCTCAACGCATTGCCGTGGAAGAAAGTAGACTGAAAATTCCTCTTATGGTACATTCGGATATTATACACGGGTTCGATACTGTGTTTCCGCTGCCCATAGCTTCCGCATGCAGCTTTAATCCTGTTCTTATTCGTAAATCGGCCGCTGTGGCCGCGGAAGAAGCAACTGCGGCGGGGATTAACGTATCGCATGCTCCCATGTTAGATATTGCCCGAGATTCTCGTTGGGGACGAATAGCGGAAAGTCCGGGAGAGGATCCTTTTCTTGCGGGAGAAATTGCAGAGGCTTATGTGAAGGGCTTTCAGGAAGATAATGCTCCCGCCGCTAGATTATCAGCTACATTAAAACATTATGCGGGATATGGAGCTGCGGAAGGGGGGAGAGATTACAACACCTGCGAAATCGGAGAACGAACTATGCGCAACGTTTATCTTTTGCCTTTCCGTAGAGGAATAAATGCGGGCGCACGTTTGGTTATGGCTGGTTTTCATACGATAGATAGCATACCCATGACCGCAAATACAACGTATTTGCGGAATATTTTACGTGGCGAATTCGGCTTTGAGGGACCGGTCATTTCTGATTGGTGCGCTCCCTATGAGCTGATTTCTCATGGAATTGCCGAAGATGAACGAGCTGCTGCCCTTGCGGCTTTCCGCGGCGGTATAGATATTGAAATGTGTTCGGACTGTTACGACAAGAGTTTGTATGCCTTGCTGAATGAAGGGATAATCAGTGAACACAAACTGGATGAGGCAGTTCTGCGGATACTGGAATTGAAAATTGAATGTGGGATTATGGATGATCCGTATTTATTTATGAAAAAGAAAAAGCCGACATATTTATCGCCTGCCAGTCTCAGCTGCGCAGAGATGCTTGCGGATGAATCAATCGTTCTTTTGAAAAATGAAGGGATACTTCCGATATCTTTCGGGCAAAAAGTCATCATAGCAGGTAGTCGTTGCAAAGATAATTATGTTTTAGGGTGTTGGCAATGTAGTTCTTTTTCCCATGAGGCAATCAATTATATTCGCGGCTTACGGGAAGAAGGATTTATTTTGCAAGAAATATCGGACGAAAAAGATATTTCTTGTTTTGATGCCGATACTGTACTTGTTTTTGTCGGTGAAAAGGAGGACGAAAGCGGTGAGGCTGCTTCCAAGCAAGAACTGGCTGTTGCAGATTCGGATATTGCTGTATTACGCAAGGCAAAGGAAAGCGAAAAAAAGACTGTGTGCATTGTTTGTGCCGGACGGCCTCTGATATTGACAGAAGCAGAAAAGTATAGCGACGCTATTATATATGCTTGGTATTTGGGCCATACGGCGGGCAGGTCGTTGGCAGGAGTGTTGAGAGGAAGGGTTTGTCCTTCGGGAAAATTATCTGTGACCATGCCGCGTTCGATGGGGCAAATTCCTATCTATTATAATTATCTTCCTACCGGACGGCCACGCAATACTGGGGACGATAATAAATTTACCAGCCGTTATATTGATGGAACAAGCGAACCTCTGTATCCCTTCGGCTTCGGTATGTCTTATACTCAATTCCGTTATTCCCCAGTTCGGCTTTCTTCAAAAATAATGAAGGAAAATCCCGTAAAAGCGGTGGTTACGCTTGAAAATTGTGGAACACGGGCAGGTAAAGAGACTGTACAAATGTATATTCACGACGTATGCGCGACTATTTCTCGCCCTGTACGCGAACTCAAAGGGTTTCGGAAAATATTTTTACAGCCGGGACAATGCGTCGAGGTGGAATTTGAAATAGACGAAAAGATGCTTTCTTATTATCATTCAGATAACCGTTTTTTCTGTGACGCCGGAAAATTCGAAATTTATATCGGCGGAGACAGCAACACAAAGAATTATGCGGTGTTACAAAAAAATTAAAAAAATTTTGAAAAAGGTATTGACAAACTAAAATTTTGTGATATAATAAAATTAAGATATAATTAGCGCGGGCTAAAATGCGAGAAGAGAGATGATAACGAGAAGAGAAGTAGCAAAGCTTGCCGGGGTGTCTCCGGCTACCGTTTCAAATGTATTTGACAAACCGTCTGTCGTGAAACCGGATACTCGAGAAAAGGTAATGCAGGCGGCGAAACAGCTGAAATATGCGCCGAATCATGCGGCAAAAATTTTATCGTCGGGAAACTCTAGGCATATCGGTATTGCAGTTTTTGAATATACAAATCCTTATCATATGGAGATTATCCGAGGAATTGAAAATTATGCAATCGGCCGTGACTATATGGTTACTGTCTTTCTGCTCGATAATGCGATACACGATAAATTTTCCTTTATTCAGAGCAAACAACTTTCCGCGCTTGTCAATTTTACCACGAATACGTATCCCGAGAGCTTTATTGATATTTTAATGAACTCTAATACAGTTCTCGTAGACTTTGGCGCGGACAAGGGGTTGAGCACCATGATTGATATGCGTAGTGCTTATTGTAATTTTATGGAGAAGCTTCGGGAGTTTGGACATAGAATAGTAGGCTTTGTGACCGGAATGGACTGTGATCGTTTTTATAGCGACGTCCGCGGACAACTTTTTCTAGACAGAGAAAAATACGGTTTGTGCAAAGATGAAAATTTAATTGCTTATAACGATGATTATACGCTCAGTTCGGAAGAGAGAGGATATCTTGGAGCCAAAAAGTTGCTCGCCGTTCGTAAGGATATTACCGCGCTTTTTGCGATTAACGACATGGCGGCAATCGGTGCAATCCGTGCTGTCAGTGAATGTGGATATTCCGTCCCGGAGGACATTTCCGTAATCGGTTGCGATGATATTTCTTTGGCGAGATATGTAAATCCCTCGTTAACGACTATTTCATGTAATAAGTATGATTTCGGTAGACAGATTGCGGAAAAAATACTTGAATGCGTCGAGGGGCATAAGGATGGTACGGGAGAAATAATTTCTATTCCCGCCGAATGTGTTTACCGTGAATCTCTCATTCCTGTCGGAAAAAAGAGAAAAAAATAAAAGGGATTTTTTTCGCCTAAAAATTAGCACGCGCCAATTTTTGGGCGAAAGGGTAAAAAAAGGAAAAATAAGACAAGGAGTACAATGATGAAAAAATGTTTTAAGACTCTTGCCGTAATATTTTCGGCGGCGTTTGCCGGTTCGATGTTGGCGGCATGTACACGGGACTTACCTGATGAAAATTATGAAGCAAATATCTCTCCGGACAAGAACGCTTCGGGAAAGTTGGTAATTTCCACCCCTGTGAGTCAGGAAGAACAAAATATGATTCTCGGTATTGCCGAGCTGTTCAATGAGGAGTTTCCAAATATCAAAGTGGAGCTCAAACCGTTCAGCGGAGAGGTGGCGCCGACGATTGCGAACTGGTTTAATGCGGAAAGAGTAAATCCGGGAACGATGCCGGATATTTTCTGGACAACTTCCTTCGATATGTTGGTTTTGAGCGATAAGCACGTGTTGCTCAATCTCGATGGGTATATTCAAGCGGAGGAAGCGGCGGGAACATTTGACACAGACGACTATTATGCGGAATTCTGGCGGCTCGGTCAGGACGGATTTGACGGTGGACAGTTAATGGTTCCCCGCACGGCGGATAAAGTAGTGACGCACATTAATAAGAAGATTTTTGAGGACTGTTTCAAAGAGGTACCCGACGATGAACTGCCGTTTACGCCCCAATCGGGGACAAAGATTCCTGCCAATGGTTGGACGTGGGATGAGTTTAAAGAAACTTGTCGCGCGTTACGTACTTATTACGATGAGACAGGTAGGGAAAATGAATACTTGGTAAATTCGTATATGACGTGGGAAGCTGTATATAACCCTATTTTTGAATCTTTCGGTGCCGAGGTGTTCGACGAAAACGGCGATTTTGCACTCGATTCCGAAGCGGGAAAGGCGGCGCTCGATTGTATGAAGGAGATGCAGGACGAACGTTGGATTGCGCCGTTGAATACGGCTTCCGCGGATTTTGTGGGCGGTAAGGCTGCGATGATGTTTCATTCTCAGGCATCTTCTATTATCAGACAAGGGATGCAAAACAGCCTTCCCGAGGGCAGTGACGTCAAGGATTATTATGACGTTACCACATTCCCCTTGATTATGGATAATAATACTCCCAAAGTAGGCGGCGGTATTTCAGGATATTCTGTATTCGTGAATTCAAAAAATAAAGACTATGCATGGCAGTTTTTGAAACTGCTTTTATCAAAAGAAGGGCAGAATCTGATTACGGAAAAAGGCAATTCCAATTATGCGCCTATTCGCGTAGATATGGCAGACCCGAAAAATCCTGAAAATTTGTGGGGCGTAGGTTATGAGGATATCAATCTGGAAGCGTATACCTGGGGCGCGGAATACACGTGTGCGACGGAATTTGTCGCCGTACATAATCCCGAATATGCGAAGGATTTGATGAACTGTATGGAAGGTCTTATCCTCAATTATGTCGATAACGATAACTATACCTATGAAACCGCTATGCAAAAATGTGCCAGTCAGATTGCGGCATATCTTTCGATGTGAGGAATATGGATGTCTGAAAAAATTATACGTGGTATCAATCTTGGTAAACAGGCACGGATACGGCGAAGAAAAGAATATCTAATCGGGTATCTTTTCGCCTTGCCTGTAATTCTGGGGATTATTATTTACACCTATGTACCGGCGGTCCAGTCGTTTATATACAGCTTTTTCAATTATGACGGTTTTTACACGCTGGAATATGTGGGATTGAATAATTTTCGGGTCCTTTTGACGATTGATCCGGATTTCTGGACAGTGGTACGTAATACGTTTTCCTATGCTATATGCGTCGTCCCGTTATCTCTTGTCCTCGGATATATAGTTGCGCTTACGGTGAATAATTCTTTAAAAGGAATTACCATGTACCGAATGTTGTTCTATTTGCCCGTCATTATTCCCGGAGTTGCTTCCGGTTTACTGTGGCTTGATTTATTTGAGGCCGGTCCTACCGGAATTTTTAATAAAATTCTCGAATCGGTCGGATTGGCTCGTGCAAGTTTCTTTTCAAAACAGGAAACCTCTCTTGCAACACTTGTTCTCACTACTGTCTGGGGCGTCGGTGGAGGAATGGTCATTTGGCTTGCAGCATTCAAAAATATTCCCGTAGGATTATACGAATCGGCAAAAATTGACGGGGCGAGCGCTCTCACCCGTACATTGCGAATTACTCTTCCGCTTTCTACACCGATGATATTTTATAACTTGATTACAGGTATTATCGGGGCTTTACAAGTCAGTTCTACCATGATTATCGGTGGCTCGAACGGGCGCGGCGTAGGGGATTCGCTATACTTTATTGCCGTAAAGATTTATCATGATTCGTTCGGCGGGGCGTTTCGTCTCGGCTATGCATCGGCTTTTGCTTGGATGCTGTTTGCGGTAATTGGGCTCTTGACGTTTATCGTATTCAAAACGAGCGGAAAATGGGTATATTACGAGGATTGATATGGAAAATCTCAAACAACGGAATTCCGTTTATTCATCACAACGAAAAGCTCATATCAAACTATTAACGGGAAGAATTATTCATTATGTACTTCTTACTGCGATTGCCGTTTTTTTGATGTTTCCTTTTGTCATGATGCTCAGCCGTTCCTTGATGAGCGAGGCGGATATCGTCAATGCTCGTCTGTTTCCCTCGAAAATTACTTTTTCAAACTATCAAACGGTACTGTTTCAACAGAATTATTTCGGATATTTATGGAATACGGTCAAAATCCTGTTATTCAATTTAGTCTTTGTGCCGCTTTCTTCATCGGTCTGTGCTTATGCGTTCGCAAGGCTGCGCTTTCCGGGTAAGGAATTGATTTTTGCGCTCGTTTTAGGTACAATGATGATTCCCGGTTCGGTGTTACAAATACCCATTTATGTGATGTATTCCTTTTTGGGATTGACCGAAAGTCCGTGGCCGATGATGATTCCCGCGGTTTTCGGCGGCGGTGCGATGAATATTTTTCTTCTTCGTCAGTTTATCCGGAATATTCCCTCCGAAATCGAGAGCGCGGCGAAGATTGATGGGGCGAGCACTTTTCGAATTTATCTTACGATTGTTATTCCGCTCTGTGGTCCGATTTTATTATATGTCATGGTAGGTACTTTTTCTTCCGTATGGAGCGATTTTTTCGGTCCGCTCGTCTATTTGACTCAGCCGGAAAAATATACGCTTGCGGTCGCAATCTACTATGATTCTCTCATCAACGGTGAACTCGGAAATTCCGGACTGAAAATGGCAGCGGGGACATTTATGGCAATTCTTCCCGCAATTGTGTTTCTTGCGTATCAGAGAAAGTTGGTGGACGGAATTATGATCGGCGCAGTCAAGGGATGACCTTATGAGAGGCGGATTTTCCGACACTTTAAGAAAATAAAAATGAAAGGAGATAAATGTATGAGCAAACTCAGTCGCACATGGTTGTCGGCTCTTGCGGCGTTATTGCTGTCGGTGCTGATTTGTATCGGTTGCATCGGCGTGGCGGGGCGCGCAGACGACATGGAAATCGGAATCAAGGAAGGCGGGCAGAGTTATGACATAGGCTATAACGTGGATAATAACCGCGCATTTCGCCTCGAACTCTTCAATGCAGACGACGCGAAAACAGCCTACGGAGGTTTTGAAACTTTGCCTTCCGCCGTCGACGGTAAAACTAATGGTGACTTAATTATTCTTGCCGGCAAAGACGGAACGGAAAAAACAGTCAATGAATGGAAGCAGACGGTTGGGACAAAAGACGGGGACACGGATAAATATATCCGCTGTATAGCCGTTTACGGTAATATTTTGCATTTTATCACTGACACGAAAGAGGCGCAAAACTATTTTACGGAAGTAACGATTGAAGCTGGGGTACGTTGGTATGTCGGTGACGGCGGAGGAAATTTCTGGTCCTCCGAGCCGCCTCAGGATATAAAAAATTCAAAGACAACTGAGGATATACAGACATCATTTACGGCTTACCGAAATGTAGCGGCGGCAAATCCGCTTTGGAGCTCCGATTCGACTGCTTCTCTCAATATAATTTCGGGAACGACTTCGGACAGCTATATCAATGACCCCGCAGGTAAACCGCATTTTAATCTTACGCTTTCGGGTGCGGCAGATGCTCGGTCGGTTTACCGCGGTTTCGAGACTTTGCCTTCGGCTACCGAAGGCAAGACGAACGGCGACCTTATTTGGCTGTTGGGGAGAGACGGACAATATAAGACGGTAAACGAATGGAAAAAAGTTGCCGACGAGAATAATGCGAGCATGATGTACATTCGTCATGTCAGCGTTTACGGTAATCGCTTGATTTTTGTGGTAGATGCTTCCGAGGCAAACGATTATTTTGTAGGGGTAACGGTTGATTCCGATGTGATGTGGTATGTTGGAACGGGCGGTGGTGACGTTTGGAATACCGATCCTCCCGTGGATATTACTTCTTCACAGGCGAAAATGCGTATCGGAAAGACTTTCTCCATGTACAGGAGTCTTACGGGTAATGGCGTTTGGAATGATATGCCTGTCTATGAAGTTGAAAGGGGGAACTGGAAATATGCAGAAGATGCAGTGACCGTGGAAACTCAACCCAAAACAGAATATACACTCAACGAAAAATTCGATTTTTCGGGCATGAAACTTTCCGTGCTTTTACAGAATGGAGAAAAGAAATCGGTTGAAGTGACGCAGGATTTGATAGATAAAGGGCTTGTAACCATTTCGTCAGAATTGTTTGATGAAAACTGCATATTTGTTGGGACGGCAGACGATGCAATCGTTTCCGTGATTTATCTTGATTTTGAAATTCGGATACCCGTTTCGGTGAGAGATGAATGGATTACTTCTGTAACGGTAAAAACGACTCCCAAAAAAACATCTTATGATATCGGTGAATTTTTCGATACAAACGGACTTTCTCTGGAAGTCACGACAAACAAGGGTGAAAAGAATATAGTAGAATATTCCGAGGATAATCCCGCATTTACCTTGTCAAAGTTTGATAACGGTAAAATCGGGAAACAAACAATTGAAGGTACTTATCAGGGAATAGCCTTTTCTTTCGAGATAACCGTAGAAGATAAGAACCCCGGAGTTGGTTTCACGGTCGATTTTGATGCAAAATCATACACAAACGAATATTCTTGCCCGATTATCACTTTTAAGTTTGAAGGCTTTACAGCCAAAGAATTGCCTAACATTCTTTGGGGCGTGGATAAAATGCCGGGAGTGGGGGATAAAATTCTTATCAACGGCATGACGCTGGGAGAATTACGCGCACAGGCGGGGGAAAATACGCCGGCGAGACTTACGCTCAATTACAGCGGGGCGATAGCGCAACTTGAAATTGCGCTCGACAATCCTGAATGGAAGGCGGATAAGGTTGAAACGATTGAATTTAAGGCGGGATTCCGTTTAATTACTGCCGCAAATGGACATACCGTGCCCGAGCCTATGGATGAAGAAGACTGTCTCGAATTCGGCTATACATATCTTGAAAATGCGGTTCTCCGTCGGGATGTCATTTTATATAATTATATCGATGAAAACGGAAACGGCAGATGGGTCCGTCAGCTCAAACAGGAGAACGGACAAGTTGCGGCGGACGCTGTAGAATTGACGACGGATAAGACGGCATATAACATCGGGGAACCGGTCGATTTGGAAAGCCTCAACCTAAAAGTCCGTTATGAGGACGACCGCGAAAATCAGATTGTACTTCCCGTTACCGAGGATATGATCGTTAATCCCGATTTTTCCGAAACAGCGGGTGACGCAGAAATTATCATTTTAATAAGCGGTCATGAATATAAAGTTGCTGTTACGGTAGAATCGATTGTACTCGACCGAATCGAGATCGTCGAACAACCGACTAATTTGGTAGGGAATCTCGGCAGGGAGTTTAATTTTACGGGGCTCAAAATCAACGCTATTTGGAAAAATCAGTTGACGGGAGAAGAACTGGCTCCCGTGGAAGTGAAAAACGAATATCTTGAATTTTCCGGATATGATCCGTATGTCTCAGGCGAGCAGACTGTTACCGTTTCCTATGGTGGAAAAAATGCGGAGTTGGATATTGAATACAAAGATTTGAATCCCGAACTCAATCTTAGCATCAATGTTTCGGGGTATGCAAATTACGAAACGACTACTCATCACAATCTGATTTTCTACGTTAATTTGAATGGATATACGGGTAATACCAAGGCGCTCACGAACCTCGAACGTTTCGATAATGTTGCCGATTATATTTATATTGACGGTAAAAGCGTTACTCAGCTGATGGAAGAAGGCCTTTGCAGCGGTATTCGGTTCTGGACGAATTGCGTCATTATTTTATTGGACGGTGTATTACAGCCTAACCAAGAAGCTTTCGACGCTGCCAAAGAACGCTCGGGAGGAGCCATTACCGACGATATGGAACCTGTTTTCATAAAAGAGGTAACCATCAAGGCGGGGTTCCAATATTATACCGCGGACGCGGATAATTGGGGCGGAAGCAATTTCGATTATAAAAAAATAGAAGGTTGTTTCCTGCGCGAAGATGTTACTCTTGAAAATATGTCTGGCCTGCGCTGGCGTCGTCCGTTCGCTGAAGGAGACGATGCCCTCACGATCAATACTATGCCCGATAAAGTCGTTTATAAAACGGGGGAGTATTTTGATATCACGGGACTTACCTTAAAAGCAAAATATAAGGACGGAGGCGAAGAAATTCTTACGGTTGCCGATTCATGGGTAGAAGGATACGACATGAATAAAGCCGGAGAGCAGACGATTACCATATCCTATAACGGCGGTTCTGTAACGTTTACCATTACGGTGGAGGAGGCGGAATCACAACCTTCGGATAAAGGTTGCGGTTCAAGTATAGGAATGGGAGCTGGCATCATGGCGGGAACTATTCTTCTT
>OGQX01001242.1_pt1 | contig 23999 bp, 23 predicted proteins | sample 1553291 | NCBI WGS metagenome assembly OGQX01 (sample SAMEA2580030, study PRJEB22360) | human gut metagenome | biome: human gut; feature: human-associated habitat; material: faeces | place: Denmark | collected 2008/2010
GGTTACTTAATTGGATAATAGAAAAAAGAACATTTTGACGATGTTCTATATTGTCGTGGATAAATACGAAATTTTAAAATAAGATTTTGAAAAATTTTATCAAAATCCTAAAAACTATTATAACCTTATATAAATTTCCTGTAAAATACCGGAACTCAAATCAAAAAATAGTAGATTAAAGTTTCAAAATATGCTAATATGAGGGTAGGAAAAATAGAAAGATATGTACTTAACTGCTATTTTTCACTAAAATTTTAAGTAAATTCTATTTCGCAAAGTATTAAACTTTATGAAAATGAGAATTCTTTTTCTCTATTTTGAAACGTTCTATTATTAATATTTCAAATTTTATTTAAAGTATGTATACTTTCTGTTTTTTCCATTAATAATTAGAAAAATGAAACGATAAAGGAGGTTATTGGGATAAAAAGAGGTTTAGCGTTATTGTTTAAGCAGGATAGATGGCGAATAAAAAGTGTAATGATTGCCTGTTTTATTTTGTTTTTGATTGTATTCATTTTAAAAGAGTCATATGCTTATTTTACATCATCTAGTCAATCTGTTGTACAAGGTATGGCAACAGGGGAAGTTATTTGTGAAGTAACAGTAGATTCTAATCCTAATTATGTAGAGAATAACATTGCTTATTTTCGAATTAAAGTAACGAATACGAAAGACAATGCTGTTACTGGTGTGCCTGTTAAGTATCAGTTAACTATTCAAAATGAAGAAGGTTCGAATGGGCTCTTTTATTATATTGATTCAGAAGGAAATACAAGTAGTTCTACTGGGGAATATTTATCTAGTATTACTAGTTTAGAATATACTTTTGATACGAGTGAAGCGACTAGGGAATTTAAAGTGTACGTTAAAGTTCCTAGTGGTTTAAAAGAAACAGTGAACGCCAAAGTATATCTTGAGGCAGTTCAAGCTTAATGGGAAATAGGAGGAAGCTAGTATATGGTAAAAAAATTGATTTTTTTTGGTTTGGTTCTTATTTTTTTGGGAGTACTCTTATCCTTTAATATTTCTACTGCTTATTTTACTACGGAAAATAGTTTTCCAGTATCCATTGTAGTTCCAGAAGATAATTACTGTATAAAAAATGGGATTACTAAATTGAGTGATTGTATGTTGGTGATGGAAAATTATGCATCTTCTCCTGAAGAAGCTAAGACTTATATTGAATCTAAGGGGAATGCTACCACTAATCAAACTGCGCCAACAATTACTTTCCAAGAGACTACTACTGAAGTGTCTAATACTACAAACGGGGTTATTTCTACAACCGCTCATTTTACATTAGGAAAAAGCTATACTTTTAATTCTACAACCGGTATGTTTACTTTAACCGATTATAATAATAATGACTTAAGTGATGAATATATCAATTATTATACTTGTGGTTCAGCGACTGGTACTTATACTTCTTGTACGACAATGTATCAAATAAGAGCATATGAAAAAGTACAATCTGGAACAACGACAACCTATAAAGTAACTAAAGCTACTCGTTATACTTATAAGGTTTTGGAATCATTAGATTCAGAAATTGGATTATACGCAACAAATGATGATGATGGAACTTCTTATTTTTATCGAGGAGCAGTGGAGAATAATTATTTATCTTTTGCAGGGTTTATTTGGCGAATAGTTAGAATAAATGGAAATGGAAGTATTCGCTTAATTTATTCTGGGACCTCAACTAATGCAACAGGTAGTGCTACTTCGATTGGAACAAGTCAATATAATTCGAGATACTTTGATCCTACTTATGTTGGTTATAAATATCATGAGAATTTTCAGTTGAAAGAGGATACGACACAAGCAAATTATACCAATATTTCTGATAATAACGTTTATTATTATAGTGATTCTTATAGTTTTAATGAAGAGACGAGGAAATTTACATTAAATGGAAATAAAATATCTGGTACTTGGGAGAGTGCGAATCAAGAGGTGATAGCAAGTTACCCCTATACCTGTTTAAGTACAAACGAAAACGGAACTTGTGATTTTTTGTTACGATTAAAAGGGTATAATAGTCCAACTAGTGCGAAAGTAAATTATATTACTTATTCTTCAGTAGATTATCCGTCACTTTTAAATAATACAAAGGATTCAACTATTAAGGGGAAAATCGATAGTTGGTATGCAACGAACATTCAAAATAAACAGGATAGTAATGGAGTAAGTTATGCGTCATACTTAAGTGATGAAGTATTCTGTAATGATCGGACTTTTACCTCTGGAGATGGTTTTTCGATTTCTAAAACGACAAATTTTAGTCCGTACTACCGAGTGTTAAATCAGAAGCAACCAAGTTTATCCTGTAGTCAAGATAGCGATAAATTTACAGTGAGTCCAGAAAAGGGAAATGGAAAGCTTACTTATCCAGTTGGATTAATTACGGTTGATGAAGCTGCTTTTGCGGGTGGTGTTTATCTATCGGCTAATCCGGAATACTATTTATATACCGGTCAAACTTATTGGACAATGTCGCCGTATTTCTTCTATTCGTCCACTGCGAACGCGCACGCCTGGCGCGTCCTTTCGACTGGGCACTTGGATGCGAATTGGGTCGCGTCGTCGAACGGCGTCCGCCCAGTCATCAATCTGTTACCTGATATCTTGATTACTGGAGGAGATGGAACGAAGGTCAATCCATATATGGTAGCTCTTTCTTAAAAAGGAAAGCGATTAAGCTAAAATGACTCATCATTTTAGCTAAGCGGGGCTAATCTCCTATTTTGGGACTGTTCTTCGGTCGCCGTATAACTTCAATTCGTCCAATGCGAACGCGAACGCCTGGAACGTCAATTCGACTGGAAACTTGAATGCGAATTGGGTCACGTCGTCGAACGGCGTCCGCCCAGATTCCTACTACAATTAGTGTAATAAAAATACTAATGAACCGTGTGCTATAGATTACGGTTTATAGTGAGAGGAAGTAATAATTTTTTTAGCAGAAATTATGATCTACTAATAGATTGGAAACAAGATTAGCCCTTGAAATAGTTTTCTATTTCTAAAAATATGATATAGACGTAATTAGACGTAATTTACTTTTAATTACTAGCGCTATATCGCTTATGGCAGAAATATCTGCCATAACTAATAGGAGTATAAGGTTGAAAAAAATATAATTAAATTAAAACACGCAAAAAGAGTTCAAAAATAAGAAATTTTCTTGAACTGAAAGTAAGTCAATGAAGACTATAAAATAAGTTGTTCTTTGAAATAGTAAACTGTTATTAGGTATTCTGCAAAGTAATGTTGTAACCTAAATTGGTTAAATAAGAAATCATTTCTTCTGGAGTATTTTGAAGATTTTGATGTGATTTAAAATTCTTGTTCATTAAATTTTCGAATCTCTTATAATCAAAAACTTCGCCAGTTAGTAAGATATGGTATATGCTTGTAAGTAATAACCTTGCAATGGCAATAATAGCTTTTTTGTGACCTCTACGTCTTTTTAAAGATTCATATCTAGCCTTAATATAAGGGCAAGATTTATCTTTAATGGCACATAAAGCACACTGAACAAGTAAAGGCTTGATATAAATACCAGCTTTGGTGATCCTAACAGATTTCTTTTTCTTGGCAGATTCATTACATCTAGGAGTAAGACCAGCCCAAGAACAAAGATGTTTATCATCAATAAAAGTATCCATATTTGTACCAATTTCTGCTATAATAAATATCGCTGATATTTCTTTTATACCAGGAACGGTTAAAAGAAGATTAATTTCAGTAGAATATTTATGAGCAAGTTTTAAAATTTGTTCTTCTAATTCATCAATACATTCATTAATTGAATCGTAATGTTTTAGAACAATATTCATTTTTGATGATTGAGACTCATCAAAATTACCATTGATAGATTTCAAAATCTCTTCAGGTGATGATTTCAAATTTTTACGAAGCAATGGTGTAATATCATCTAAAGTTAAATTAGGGTTAGAAAGCATTAACTTTAAGATTGATTGAGATGTTTTGCCAAAAACATCCGTTACAACATTAGCAATTTGAACATTAGAAATAGTAAGAGAATTTTGAAATCTATTTTTCTCCAGAACGAATATTAACAAGTTTATTGCGATAACGCATCAAGTCTCTTAATTGTCTAATATCTGGAGGAGGCATAAAAGAAGGTTCAACAAGCCCGTGTTTAAACATATCTGCAATCCAAATAGAATCTTTTTTATCTGTTTTCTTACCCTGTATAGATCTAACATATTTTGGGTGAGTAATAATGCATCTACATTTTTCTTCTAAAATATTGAATACAGGAATCCAGTATTTACCAGTAGATTCCATGCAAACATCCAAGGTACCATTAGAGACTAACCAATCACGACATTTAATTAAATCTTCAGTAAAAGTATTAAAAGATTTAGTTTGGTAATCAGTAATATCATGTTCATTTGTCTTTGCGATAGTTACTACAATAACTTTTTTGTGAACATCAATGCCTGCACAATTTCTGTTAACAATCTTTAACATAAACAGATTCCTTTCTAAAATATTTTGTTAAAGGGCCTTGACTGAAAATTCTCAAACTAGAAAAGCAAGTAATGGTTTTCACATAGATAAGGTTCCGTGCTCAAAAAGGCAACACTCATTTGTACACCGAGAATGATCGACACATATAATTATACGGGTTTAAAGATATACTTTAACACCACTCACCTTGCCGTGTTCTGTAGTATGCCCAATAACAGTTTACTATTATACAACAGAAAGAAAGTGTTGGAAATTTAGTTATTTATTTTCAATTCAATTTGTGCCTTTCAGAGGACTGAAAGGACGATAGAAAGGAATGTTAGTTAATTATGAAAATAAAAGATAAATATCGAGAATTAAAAAGACAATACCCTGATTCTTTGATTTTATTACGATCCGGTAATTTTTATATTACATATGACGATGATGCGCTCCTTCTCCATCATCTTTTTTCCTATCAATTACTGAAGGGAAAAGTTGGCTTTCCCCGTCAAAATTTGGAAAAAGTATATTCTAGATTAAAAGATGAGAGACTTAATTATGTGATTTTTTCTTCTGATGAGGAAATTGATCTTTATCAAAGTCAGGAGAATTGTTATTATTGTTATTTTCAAAGAATTAAAAAGTTAGAGTTTCAAGAATCTATGAATCAAATGTTATTAGATAGAATACGATTTTTACTTGCTTCAGATTCTACTAATTATATAAAAATTAAGGAGTTTTTAGATGAATTATAATTTCAAAATTTTATCGAAGTGTGAGCGATTAATTCATTATTATCATAAATTATTAGTGAATTATCCCGGTAAAGAAATTGTATTGAAACAAAATATTCAAAGAACATTGTATGAATTAGTAGAATATATTTATTCTTATAGTATTAATCAAGTAATTCGAGTAAAAGAAAAGTATTTAAAGGATTTTATAGTTAAATTAGCGATGATAGATTTTTATACCAATATGAGTTACGAACTAAAAATTATTACTAAGAAGCAGGTAGAAGTATTAGGAAGAAATATTATTGAGATTAGAAAAATGGCTTATGGATTGGTGAAGAGTAATGAAGCAACTTGAGTATTCAACTTTACTAGACTTAGATCGACTACGAGAAGTGTTTTTTTCAATTAAAAATAATAGTCGTCATAAAGATAAAATTTTTGCTTATGAAATGTTTTTAACTGCCAATTTAATAGGGATTAAAACTATTCTACAAGATCGTGCTTATGTACATGGTAAGTATAATATATTTTTAATCCATCGTCCAAAAAGTAGGGTAATTATGAGTGAAAGTATGACCGATAAAATTATTAATCACTTAGTTAGTCGTTATTGTTTATTTCCTTTAATTGAGCCTAAATTAATTGATATGAATGTCGCAACTAGAGAGGGTAAGGGATCTAAGGCTGCCTTGTTTTATGTGAAAAATATCTTCATCATTTAAAGGAAAACCATAAACATATTTATGTGTTAAAGTGTGATATTCATAAGTATTTTTATTCGATTGATCATGAAATTTTACTTTCTAAGTTGTCGCATTTGATTATGGATGAAGAGGTGTTTAGATTAGTTAAAACAATTATCGATAGTACAAATTTAGATTATGTTAATCAGGAATTAGCGAATGTTATTAAAAGGCGAAAACGATATATTTATCATTCAAATATCAATGAGCGAGAAAAGATAGAACATTTAGCTAGATTAGCTAAGATTCCTTTTTATGAGAAAGGTAAGGGTCTACCAATTGGAAATATGACTAGTCAGATTTTGGCTATTTTTTATTTGAATGATTTAGATCATTATATTAAAGAAAAGCTTGGTGTTCAGTGCTATATTCGTTATATGGATGATTTGATTTTGATTCATTATGATTCTAATTATTTAAAAAAATGTTTACATGAAATAGAAAAGCAGGTGCATGATTTACGATTATCTTTAAATGAAAAAACACAGATTTATGAAGTAACTAATCAGGGTTTTCCTTTTTTAGGATATCGTTTTGTTTTACGAAAAAAGAGATTACATGTATTATTACTTTCTAATACGAAAAGAAGAATTTTACGGAGGTTAAAGAAAGTTGCGGATAATCAGAAATATGATTTTTTGCACCAAAATTACTTTGGTTATTTGTTACCGGCAGATAGTAGGGGATTTTTATATGAAATGAAGAAAAAACGTCTTCGGTAAGGAAGGCGTTTTAAATAGCTCTATATTTTTCTATATTTTTATACGGATTTTTTGGATCAATTTTATCAATAAAGAGAATTCCATTTAAATGATCAATTTCATGTTGGAAGGCAATGGCTAGTTCTTCACGAGCTCTTATTTTGATTTTTTTGCCATCGGTGTCATATCCTTCAATTGTGCATCTTGCGTATCTTGGTACGATTCCTTCACATTCACGATTGACACTTAAACATCCTTCGCCACTTTCCACGTAAATCATTTCTTCAGAATGAGAAACCATTTTAGGATTAACGACAACATAAGAATCAAATCCATCTTCTACTTCATGAACGATAACAATATAACGTTTATCTACACCAATTTGAATAGCTGCCATTCCCATACCGGGACGAAGGTCGTATTTTTCAGCTAATTCTTCGATTTGACTGTTATATAGGTATTCTTCCATTAATTCAATGTTTTCTAGATCCTTTTTATCCATAGGAAAGGTTACTTCTTTACTGATTTTTCTTAATCGTTTATCTTTTTCATCTAAAATATCTTTTGTTTTTAACATTTTTATCACCACTTCTATTCTTTCTTTTCCCGAACGCTTCGGCCATATTATATCATAATTTTACTTTGTTGTGAATAGGTAAAGAAAAGAATAGCTTACGCTATCCTTAACAGTGATTGAATCTTGAACCAATTACGATGACTAATAGAATAAATAATACTAGTACGATAGCATAGTTCGAATTATTGTGGCAACAACCACCGTATGAGTATCCATAGTTTGATTGGTAGTAAGGAGTGTAACCCATGTTAGAGCATCCACAAGCTCCTCCCATAGATCCTCCCATATAATTGTACATAATCTTCCCTCCTTTTTGATTATCTATTATAAAATATTCATTTTCGTTCAATAGTGTTATTACAAAAGTCCAATTGTCAAAAAACAACGGATTTGTCCTATAAAAAAGTTAGAAAATATGATATGATAGTAATAATGATAGATAGAGGGGATAGCTAGTTATGAAGAAGCTGATAAAAAACTTAGATAAGCCTTTACTTATTATTTCAGTAATTTTGTTTATTATTGGGCTAATTATGATTTTTTCTTCTTCTAGTATTACTTCGTTTATGAAGTATAATGCGAGCCCTTATCTTTACTTTTTTAAGCAGTGTTTATTTTTAGGATTTAGTTTGCTTCTTTGTTTGTTTATTTTACCTTTTCATAGTAAGAGTTATCGAATATTTTCTAGCCTGGGAGTTTATTTGGTAGGAGCTTTACTGGTTTTGCTATTAATTTATGGAACAGTAAAGAATTTAGCAGTCAGTTGGATTGATTTTGGATTTATGTCTCTTCAACCGAGTGAATTTGCGAAAATTATTATCATTGTGTGGTTAGCTTGTTATTATGATGCGAATAAGGATAAGCTGAATAGTTATATTGTAGTGTTGTATCCTATTTTTATTTCAATGATTATTGCGGGATTGATTTTTGTTCAACCGGATTTAGGAACGGCGATTATTTTTAGTGTGATTGTAGCAGCGATTTTTTTTATGGCGCCGATCGAAAAAGAAATCAGAAACAAAGTATTAATGATTTTAGGTAGTATTGTTTTGATTGCGGTAATTGTTTTGGCTAGTGGTGGTAAGTCGTTACTTAATGAGCGACAACTACAACGTTTTGATTTTACCGATCCATGTAGTGAAGAAAAGTTTTACAGTTATGGGAATCAGGTATGTAATGGGTATATTGCGATCAATAATGGTGGCTTACATGGTGTTGGTTTAGGTGGAAGTACGCAGAAATATTTATATTTACCAGAAGCGCATACGGATTTCATTTTTGCGATTATTATGGAAGAGTTGGGATATTTAGGGGCGTTATTTATCTTTACTTTGTACTTTTTATTGATTGGTCGTATTATCAAGATTGCGAAGCAGAGTTATAATACGAGAGGCTTTTTGATTTGTATGGGGGTTGCGGTTTATATTTTGATGCATATCGTTGTTAATTTGGGTGGTATCTTTGGACTTATCCCAATGACAGGGGTACCGTTACCATTTATGAGTTATGGTGGAAGTTATGCGATGTGTTTGATTTTGAGTTTATGCTTTGTTCAACGAATTAATATTGAAAATCGCTTATATTTAGAAAAAACGGCGGATAAGCCAAAGAAAAAGAGAAGATTTTAAACTTTATGGAAGTCTTCTTTTTCTTTTTGTAGAATAATCTTATTGGGAGGTTATGATATGTTAAGAAAAGGAAGAGATTGGTTAATCGATAACCAACGATATTTTTGGATTGGAGGAAGTACTTTTTTAATTGTTGGGATTCTTGTGGGATGTTTTTTCTTTCTTGGAGAGAATCAAATTATGAAGAAGGATAACTTAGTATCTTTTTCTACTTTTGATGATATGAATGATACTTCTACGCCTATTTCGGAGAATGTAGAGGAAGTAGGGGAAGTAGAAGAGGTTGTGGAAACACCACAAGCGACGCCAGTTGATGCTTCTAATCAGATTGTTGTCGACATTAAAGGTGCAGTTTTAACACCGGGAATTTATACGGTTGATGCGAATACTAGAGTGATGCAAGTCATTGATAAAGCTGGAGGATTAACGGAAAATGCCGATGTTTCGGTGATTAATTTAGGAAAAAAAGTTTTTGATGAAATGGTCATTTATATTTACACTAAGGAAGAAGTCGCTAATTTTGTTACGACAAAGGAAGAACTGGTTGAAAAAATAGAAGCTTGTCCTGAAACTAATTACCCTAATGATGCTTGTGTTTGCATTGGAGATACAAATATTGTTGATCAAAATACAGGGGTAGGGTCTGGTGATGTTTTAGTTAATGATACGGAAAGTGAATCGGTTACGGATTCAGAAGTTATACCAGAAAATGGTAAAGTTTCTCTTAATCAAGCATCTTTAGAAGAGTTGATGACCTTAACAGGAATTGGAGAAGTAAAAGCGCAAGCGATTATTACTTATCGAGAGGCTAATGGTGGTTTTAAAACAATTGAAGAATTAAAGAACGTTGATGGAATCGGGGATAGTACTTTTGAAAAAATTAAAGCTCAACTTACTATCTGAGCGATTCTTTTTGCTCCTTTTTATTGGGGGAGTTTTATTTTGCTTATATCGTCATCTTGAACCAGAAAATTCTAAGTTAGATCCTAATGTTCATGAATGGCAGGCAGTAATTCAACGTGTTTCTGATCGTGGGGATTATGTTCAGTTTGTTTTTGATGTTGGTGAAGTGATTAGTGGAAATTATTTTAAAGAGGAAAGAGAAGTACTACCAAACTTTAAAGCTGGTGATGTTGTTTTACTTCGAGGGAAACTTGTTCTTCCTAAGAAAAATACAGTCCCTAATCTTTTTAATTATCGCCATTACTTGAAAACAAAAGGGCAGTATTATGTTGTTGAAATTGAGTCTATTACGTTTTTAAAAGAAACAACTTCTTGGTTTTATCAAGTGAAAAATTGGTTGTTTCATCATCTTGAAAAATATGAAAGTAGTGGATATTTGAAATTGTTTTTGTTGGGCGATAAGCATGACTTAGAAGAAGAGGTGATAGATAGTTATCAAACTAATGGAATTAGTCATCTTTTTGCGATTTCTGGTATGCATATTTCTTTACTTAGTGCGATTCTTTTTTGGCTACTCCGACGGTTTCATATGTCTATGATTCTTTCGACTATTCTTGTAATGGCTTTTATTTTGTTTTATATGACTTTAGTAGATTTTACGCCATCAGTGGCGAGAAGTGTCGTATTTTTCTGTCTACTGTCTTTGAAAAAACTTTTTCGCTTGAAAACGTCTACTGTTAGTATCTTTTTGGGGATGATTGGATTATTACTCTTTTTTCGTCCTTTGATTATTTATGATGTTGGTTTTCAGTATTCGGCTAGTATTAGTTTTTTTCTTATTTTGTATCGAAAACATTTAAAACAGAATTCTTATTTTCGTAATTTGTTGGTGATATCGACAGTAGCTTTTTTGCTCGGTTTACCGATATCGCTATATCATTTTTATCAGGTAAATCTTTTGGGAATTGTTTTGAACTTGTTTTTTGTTCCTTTTGTTTCGTTTGTAGTGTTTCCTCTTACGTTACTGACTTTTTGTTTTCCTTTTTTGGATTCTGTGTATTTATTTTTTACCAATATTATGGAGACAATTTCCCTTTATTTTGTTCGTTTTGACTGTTTAAATTTTGTTTTTGGTCGACCTTCTTTGTTTTGGATTTTTCTTTATTATTTGTTTCTACTTTTCTATTTGTTTTCTGGTAAGAGAAAATTTGCGATTTTAACGGTTGTTTTAAGTATGATTTTTTATTTTCAACTTATTCTTTTTCCTCGGCAGTTTTTTATTTTTATTGATGTAGGTCAAGGAGATGCTACCTTGTTTCATTCCGCTGGAAAAACCATGTTGATAGATACTGGTGGGAAGTTATTTTCTTCTTCTTCGCTAGCGAGCGATACTTTGGTTCCATTACTTCATTCTTTGGGAATTCGTTCTCTTAATTATTTGATTCTTACTCACGGTGATTATGATCATATGGGTGAGGGAATTACTTTAGTGGAATCCTTTAAAGTAGGTAAAGTGATATTCAATTCAGGAAAATATAACGATCTGGAATTGGCCCTTATTCAAGTTCTTAATGAAAAGAATATTCCTTATTATCAGAATATCCAAGAATTGCGTATGGGTAATCAATCATTTTATTTTTTAAATCGTCAGTTATATGATGATGAGAATGATAATTCTATGGTTTTATATACAGAACTTCATGGAATAAAATTATTATTTATGGGAGATGCAGGAGTAGAGGTAGAAGAGGACTTGTTAGAAAAGTATAATTTTCGTGATATTGAACTATTGAAAGTTGGTCATCACGGAAGTAAGACAAGTTCAAGTGAAGAATTTATTCACAAGATTAATCCTAGATATTCCATTATTTCCGTAGGTAAAAACAATTGGTATCATCATCCGAATGAGGAAATATTAAATCGTTTGAAAAATTCCGTTATTTATAGAACTGATCAAGATGGAAGTGTTATGGTTAAAATAGAAAACGATCATTTATATATAGAAACATATGCTCCATGAAGAATTAAAAAGGTGTAACTATTTAGTTTTTTTAACCATAATATATAGTAAGTCGTTTATTTTTTAAACGCTTTACATAGATCTGGAGATTTATTTCTCCTTTTTCATTGAAAAAGAAATAAAAATGTGATACTATTTATTTTAGTGTAATATTTATTATTAGGGGTGGCAGTATATGAATCGACAGATTACCGATCGGGAATATCTATATATTGTTCGAGATATATTGGAACATCAAGAGTTCCAGCGTTTGTCTTCTATTACTCATCACGGCAATAATCGTTATGATCATTGCGTGAGAGTTTCTTTTTGGTCATACCGAGTAAGTAAGTTTTTTCGCTTAGATTATGATCGTGTGGCACGTGCAGCTTTATTACATGACTTTTTCTTTGAAGATAACGAAGGTATTGATAAAAAGACAAGAACTAGTGTTTTAGTTAAGCATCCACAGTATGCTTTAGAAAATGCATGTCGTTATTTCGAACTTTCTGATATGGAAAAAGACATTATCGCAACTCATATGTTTCCGGTCAATTTACGAATTCCTAAATATTTTGAAAGTTGGATAGTAGATTTAGTCGATGATATTGTTGCGGTTTATGAAAAGACTTATATTTTACGTAAGCAACTATCTACTTCGGTTTCATTTATGTTTATTATTTTGTTAAATTATTTACGCTAGTCAGTAGAAAAGATCAGAACTTTTTATAAAAGCTCTGATCTTTTATTTACAAATAAAGTCCCACAACGAGTGAGACTTAGCATGTTATGAAATTATAAATGGCGTCCCCGATTGGAATCGAACCAACGACCTATCGCTTAGGAGGCGATCGCTCTATCCTACTGAGCTACGAGGACAAAAACTACTATTATTATATCATAAAATGATTACTTTACAATCCTCAAAAAATGATTAGTTTCTTGCTAGTTTTTTGTTATATTTGGTACAATGAATTAGGAGGGGATAGTATGAACGAGATTAAATGTCCACATTGTGGTACTGTCTTTCAGATCCAAGAGACAGATTATTTAGCTATTGTTAAACAAGTTAGAGATAAAGAATTTGCTAGTGAGATTGCTTCTCGAGAAAAACAATATCAAGCAAATCAAGAAAGTGCCGTTAAGTTAGCTGAAGCAGAACTTGAAAAAAAATTTACTAAACAATTAGGTGAACAGAATTTAGAAATTTCTGAGCTTAAGAAAGAATTAAGCCATAAGGAAGAAGAAACTAAGCACAAATTGGAAGTTGCTCATCAAGCAGAATTAACGAAAAAGAGTTTAGAGATAGAAAAATTGAAAGGTGAACTTCAGTTAAAAGATACCGAGTTAAAACATACTGTTCAAGAAGCTGTTATTGAAAAAGAACAAGAGATTAGTCATTTAAATAATGAATTGACAATAAGTAAAAATGAATATTTATTAAAAGAGAAAAATTTACGTGAACATTTTGAAGAAAAAATCAAGGATAAGGATGAACAAATTGCTTATTATCGTGATTTTAAAGCTAGACAATCGACTAAAATGATTGGCGAATCCTTAGAACAACATTGCAGTAATGAATTCAATCGTTTACGACCACTTTTTAAAAACTGTACTTTTGAAAAAGATAATGATATTAAAACTGGATCTAAAGGGGATTTTATTTTTCGAGATTTTGATGAGGATGGTACAGAAGTAGTATCCATTATGTTCGAGATGAAAAATGAAGCAGATACTACAGCGACAAAGCATAAAAATGAAGACTTCTTAAAAGAATTAGATAAAGATCGTCGCGAGAAGAAATGTGAGTATGCTGTTTTAGTGTCATTATTAGAGTTAGATAATGATTACTATAATAACGGTATCGTTGATATGTCTTATCAATACGATAAGATGTATGTTATTCGTCCACAATTTTTTATTCCTTTGATTACCTTGATTCGAGGAATGGCAGTACATGCTTTGACTTATAAGAAAGAATTACAAGTTGTTCAAAATCAGAATATTGATATTTCTCATTTTGAAGAAGATATTACCAATTTTAAAGAAAGCTTTGGTCGCAATTATCGACTTGCAAGTGAAAAGTTTAAGAAGGCGATCGATGAGATAGATAAAACAATTGATCATTTACAAAAAACAAAAGAAGCTTTACTTTCTAGTGAAAATAATTTACGTATTGCTAAAAATAAGGCTGAAGACTTAACCATAAAAAAATTAACTCATCATAATGAAACAGTGGCGAAAATGTTTGAAGAATTAAAAGAACAGAAAGAAACGCAATCATTATCAGATATTAAACAAGAGTAAAATCTATGTCAAGCGCATAACTTTTTAATTTATGTTAGAATAAACTTGACCTATAGTGTAGTTTAGATGGTATGATAAAATTGGAGGTGATGATCGGTCGGTGGGGTTTTGTAGATAAGTATAATTATTTAGAAAGGGGAGATAGAGATGAATATTTATCAATGTAGTCAAAAGAAGATGAAAAAATATATTAAATCTTTTCGTAAGACTGAATATGGTAGAACGGTATTTTGTTTAGCTTATTCTGTGCCTATTATTGGACTTATACTATTACTTATTACTATGTTTAGTTTAATTATTTGGAAATGGTGTTGGTATTTCTTCTTTTTATCATTGCTCATTCCATTTTTACTATTTTTCGTTTTGATTTCTTTTGTTATTGGTAGTGCTTATTATTATCGTGAATTACGCGAATATATCGCAACTACTTCGAAAAAAGAAGAAGATAAATAAAGGAACTAATCGCTTTAGTTCTTTTTTCTTTGAGCAGGGGATTTATTGACAATTTAGGGAATTGTCGCTACAATTAATATAGTAGAATAAGAGTATAAGAATGAGATAGAATAAGGAGAGGGTTTCATGAATAAAACAGTATTGTTTTTGATTAATGGATTAGGAATAGAGAAAGCAGATTCTTGTAATGTTTACAATGAACAATTGATGCCTAATATGGATCAGTTGATGAATGAACACTTATTTACTTCAATTGCTACTGATACAAGAGATTATAATAGTGGTTATCAGATTTTTAGTATGGGTAATACTGATCCTTTAGGGTATTCATTCTTAGAAAATTTAATTGAGGAAAATAAGTTTGGAGAAAGTCCCAATTTTAATACTTTTAAAAATTCACTTCATTCTTTAGATGGGACAATTCATGTATTTTGTCTATTAGATAATGAACGAGTTGTAGAACATTTAAAAGGGTTTATTCGTGCTTTAGAAATTGATCCGAATAAGAAAGTTTTCGTTCATGTTGTTTTCCCTCAAAAATCATTGGATGATTATAAGCGTTTAATAAAAGTATTAAATAAATTAAATTATGATTCTTTGACTCAAATTAAGATTGGAATGATTTTTGGATTAGGAATTATTGAACAACCTGAAAAGTCAAATGAATTATTAGATTTGGGTAGAATGTTTTTCCGAGGAACGGGAGAACGGTGGAATGAGTTGGATAAAAAATTAGAAACGTTATGGGGAATGAAAATTGTTCCTCGAGAGGTAAAAGGATTTTGTGTAACTGAAGGTTTTTCTTTACATGATAATGATATGATTTTTATTTTTAATTACGAGGGAATTGTCTGTGATCGCTTGCTTCAGTTGATCAGTAATCCTCCAATGTCTATTACGCATTCTGTCAATACGCAAACTCTTCGTTTTCAATCTTTATTCCCACTTAGAACTACCATGCAAATTCCTTATCTTTATGAACCATTAAGTTCTGAAACTTCAATGGCAAAGGCTTTAGAACAGGCTGGATTGACGGCTTTAGTTTTAGCTGATCAAGAAAATATTAATTTAATTTATTATATGGCTAATGGTTTGACGATGAAAGCTCCTAATGATAAGGTGAAATTTGCTGTAACTGATAATGGCATATTATTTTCTCAGGAGAAAATGAGTGCGATTATTAATGATCCTAATTATCAAGTTATTGTGATTAATCATCGTATTGATCAAGCTATTTCTGTTGAAGAACTTCAAGCTAAATTAAGTCAAATCGATCAGAATTTAGCGATGGTCAAAGGATTATGTTGGGAAAAATATACCCTAATTGTTTCCTCTTTATTTGGAATAAAAAAAGAGTTATCGCTTGGTAATCGAATTGGTTTAGTTAATTTTTCAGGATCAGTTCCAGTTATTTTAGTAGATAAACGTTATGATAAGTCGTTATATAAACTTAGTTTTGGTTCCATTTATACTCTTTTGGGAACGTCTATTCGATGTGCTAATCCAGAAATGAAGTTTCCTACTTTATTAAAGAAAAAAGACTTTTTAACTAGATTGTTATTTAAGAAATGATTTTTATAATCATTTCTTTATTTTTTTCCATATTAATAATGGTGATGTAAAGTGAAAATTTTTATTACAGGAGCTGCTTCGGGAATAGGTTTTTCAACGGCAGTAAGATTGGCGAAATTAGGCCATTATGTATATATTGGCGTTCATAGGGAAAACCAAGTTAAGCCTTCTTTAGAAAAGGTTCACTCTTATGGTTTAGAAGAGAGAATTTCTGTTTTGGCATTTGATATAACTGATGCGAAAAGTCGTCATCAGATTTTTGATTTAGATATCGATTGTTTAATTAACAATGCTGCTCTTGGAGTAGGTGGAGCTTTACTAGATTTGTCTGTTGATGCTATTCGGTATAATTTTGAAGTCAATGTATTTTCTACTATTGAGTTGATTCAACTTTATGCTGCTTCACTATTTCTTAAGAAAAAGAGTGGTAAAGTCGTAATTATTTCTTCTTTAGCTGGTATCGTGCCTATTCCTTTTATGAGTTCTTATTCCGCAACAAAAGCATCTTTAATTACATTTGCTACAGCGCTTAGAAGAGAGGTAAAGATGCTTGGGATTGATATTAGCATTAAATTAGTTGAGCCAGGTATTTATTGGACTGGATTTAATGAAGTAATGATTGATAACCAAGAAAAATATCTTAAAGAACAAGCCTATTTTTCTTCCTTTTATCCTGAAATAAGAAACAAACAACGTGCTTTTTTTCAATTCTTTGGTAAGAAAAGTTTGGCTAGTATTGAGAAAAAAATGGTGTCTGCTAGTTTATCTCATTCGAACAAGTTTATTTATCGTGCCCCTATGTTACAGGTACTAGGTGCTAAACTTTATCTATGCTTATTCAAATAAACAGCTAGATATTTGCTTTTTTTCGATATGTATTGTATAATAACACTGATTTTTAGGGGGTTATTATGAATCTACTCGATCTTATTTTTTATTTCTTTTTTGGTTTAATTCTTTTCTTTATTCTTAATTATTTGGATAAGAGTGAAGAAGAAAATAATATTGTTCATGCTATTATACCGGTTATCTATATCGTATTATTAGCGGGATTGATTACGTCGTTATCTTTACCAATTGCGTTAGACAATTTATTTTTCATTATTTTATTTGAACTTCTTATTCGTATTTATTACGTTAGATCAGTCTTACGTCAAGATGAATTGATGAATACTAGTTATTATACGCAAATTTATGTAGTTTCTATTGTACTGGGATATTTTGTTAATAAAATGTTTATTCTAGAAGTAGATTCTGTTTTTCCTACGGCTCAAGAAATGAAACTTATGGTTTGGTTTTTAATTATTGTTTTCTTGTATTTTACTTTGAAAAATCATATTCATATTCAAGTAAAGGAACAAAAGAAAACTTTCCCTCACAAGAAAAAACAGTATATTCTTGTTCAATATGTTAAGTTAAAAACTCAGTATCATCAAGAAATAAAAATGAAGAAGAAGGAATATTTACCATTATTTTATGCCATGATGATTTATGCAAATTATCAACGTCCCTCTTTTTATCGTAAGTTAGATCGAATTGTTTATCGTTTTACAGGTAAAGAAACTAAGATGGGAATTATGCAGATTCCTTCTCGAGTAGAAATCCAAGACCGAGAAAGTATTCGCTTAGCGATTCAGAAGTTGGATAAAATTATTGAAAAAGAGGCTAAGACTAGAAAGAAGAATATCCTTCCAATTTTAGAAGCTTATTACGAAGATAAAACAATTGCTTTAGAGGTTCAAGAAATTTACCAAGAAATTATTACCTTCGAAGAAAAATAATTGTTTTTCGTTGTTCATTCTTAGAAGAAGTATTTTATTTTTTTAGATTTTATGTTATACTTTTTTCATGATAGGTTGGAGGGAGTTTATGAAAAATATTAAATCTCAGAAGATTAAAACGGCAGTTTCTTTGATTAATCGTTATTTATTAGTTGCTATTGTTCTTTTCTTATTGGCTATTCCTTTCTATATTTGGGCGTATATGATTGAAACAGAAGAAATGGGAGATGCTGTTAATTTTACAGAACAGGTTGCGGCTGGACATGCTACAAGTGGTGAGTATGTGGAATTAAAAGTTACAGAGGTACCTAGTGTATTTGCTGAATATGATAGTAGTAAGACATCAGATAAATATTACTTTGTTTGGAGTGATAATTATTTAAATGTTGCTTTTCTTGATTATGCTACTTATCAAAAATTGAGCCAAGAAGATATTCATGAGAATCCAATTACGATTCGTGGTATGACAAAAGCTTTACCGAATGATGTTATCGATCTAGCGATCTCTGGATATAACGAGATGGTAGGGGAAGAATTCTTAACAGCGGCTAATTATCAGTCTTATCTTAGTACTTTGTATATTGATACTACTGCTGATTTGCATAATTCTACCTTACAAGTTTTCTTTGGCGTATTATTCACGGTTTTAGGAATTATTTTCTTAACAATGTTTATTGCTTATCGTAAAAAATTCAAAAAAATGTGGAAGCATTATTCTGAAAGAGAATGGAATCGTATTTTTAAAGAATTAGAAAGTGAAGATGTTAAAACTTATAAAAAGTCTAGATTGTATTTGACAGAAAATTATATTGTTGGATTGAATCATGGTTTAACGGTAGTTCCTTATGAAGATCTTGCTTGGGTTTATCCTTATCAGTTGAAACAATACGGAATTACTACTTCACGTAGTCTTGTTCTTTGGACGAAGAAGAAAGAACGTTATACTGTAGCTAGCTTAGAAGGAATTATGAAGTCAAAGGCAATGATGGAAGAGGTAATGGACTTTATCGTTACTAAAAATCCAGCTTTACTAGTTGGCTTTAATGATGAAAATAGAAAAAGAGCGAAAGATTTATATCAGATTCGTTAAGAGGGAAACCTCTTTTTTCTATGTTTGACAGATATTCTTAATTATTGTACAATTTTATTCATGATGGAGGGCGTATGGCAAGAAAAGAAGATTTAGTGAAAAAAAAGAAAGGGGAAGTTATTCGTGAAGCGAAGATAGAGAGTATTTCCTCTAAAGATAACAGTAAAAGGAAAAAGAAGTTGCCGTTATCTGTCATTATCGTTATTCTTGTTTTGGTATTTATTTTGATTGTTGGTGCTTTTACTAATTTGTTTTCTATAGATAGTTCTAATCAACAAGAAGATAGTCAAAAATTTGTTCAAGAATATGAAAGCTTGAATGGAAAAAATGATGAAGATGGAAATCCTTATTATGAAGTATCTATAGAGAATGAAGTAGAGATTGAATATAGTTCTTATGATGAATTGGAAGAATTTCTAGATGGGAAAACCGGAGTATTTTTTTTAGGAATGGCTACTTTTTCCCCTTGTCGTAGCTTTGTTCCTATTTTAATTGATGCAGCTTGGGAAATTGGTTTGGAACAGATTTATTATATTCCTGTTTCTGAGAAGGAAATTGGTAAGCCCTATTCTGAATTTGTTCAGAGAGAGAATATTACTCAAGAACTTTCTAATATGGAAATTTCTGTACCAACAATTCTTATGATTAAGGATGGTAAAATAATTGATACTCTAGTAGGAACTTCACTTTTGGATTCCCCTAGTTTTTCTATTATTCCAGCTGAACAAGTTTCAGAATTCAAAGAGGAGTTAATGGATAAACTCAGTTTAGTTATTGCTTGTAGTGATGCGTGTTAAATCATTTTAGGAGGGTGAAATGAACCAAGTTTATCAAGATAAAAGATATTATCAGGTAGCAGAAGGAATTTTAAGAAATAAAGAATTTCAACGTCGTAGAACCTTTTTACATCATCAGGATTCAGTCTACGCGCATTCTTTACGTGTATCTTATGTTGCTTATCGAATGGCTACATTTTTAGAAAAGTACATTTCTATTTCAGTTGATGATGTGATTATTGGTGGCTTATTACATGATTTTTATTTACATCCATGGCGTGAACAAAAACATAAGACTTTAAATATTTTTAAAATGCATGGTTTTGCTCATGCTAAAATAGCTTGTCTTAATTCTTATCAAGTTTTTCCCCAATATATGAACAAAAAAGTAGATAATATCATTAGACGTCATATGTTTCCACTTAATCTTATCCCGCCACGTTATATAGAGGGGTGGTTAGTGACGATAGCGGATAAAGTAGTATCTTTAGAGGTTTTCCGTCATCCGTTAGAACTTCCTCGTTATGTTGGAATTAATCCTAATCAGCTCGTTACTTATCCTAAAAGGATATTTATTCGAACGAAAAAATTCGTTTCCACTATGTATTAATTTTTGAATTTGTATTAGAGATTCTCTAATATTCTTTTTTTCTAATCATCATGAATAGTAAAGGAAGTAGATGTATGCTTAAAAGTGATAAATTATATAATTCGACTAGTTCTTTGGTCGCTGCCATTTCTCTTATTGTTTTGGGAATTTTAATGGTAGTTGGTTCTGATCAACTTTATATTCATGTTGTTCATCTTTTTATTAGTGTATTATTAATTTTAGGGGTTGTTCAATTTATTCGTTATTTTTTCGTTCGCCAAGAAAATAATGAAAAGAAAATTACTTTTACGCGTAGTTTTATCAATTTGTTATTTTGTTTTTTATTTTCTATTGTTCCTGCTATTCCTCTTTCTGTTTTACCTATTCTTTTTGGAATTTATTTCTTAATGAATGGGGTAATTAAGTTTATTATTTATTTTATTATGAGAAAGGAACGAGCCAATGGGCGGATCAAAGAATTACTAGCGGGTGTTTTTTATGTTGGCTTTGGTATTCCTTTTTTATGTTCGCCGTTAAAAAATCTTTCTTATTTATTAATCTTTTTAGGAATTTATATTATTTTACTAGGGGTTACTTATCTTTTTGATTTTATTAGTGCGGTTTTACCTCGTAGAGTAAAGAGAAAAATTACTAGGAAGTTACGATTTACTTTACCAGTTTTAGTTGAAATGGTTATCCCTTATCAAGTATTAAATGAGATTAATTATTTTTTGGATAAAGAACAATATGATAAGCCATTTATTTATGAAGAGAAAAAGTCGAGTGAAACTCCAGATATGGAGATCTTTGTTCATGCTTCTAAGAATGGGTTTAATCGGTTAGGACATGTCGATATTTGGTATCAAGGACGAGTGATTTCTTACGGAAACTATGATGATGCTTCTATGCGTTTTTTCACAATGATTGGGGATGGGGTAGTATTTACTGCTAAGAAAGAAGATTATATTCCTTTTTGTATTTCACATAGTAAAAAGACTTTGTTTGGTTTTGGATTGCGGTTGACTGATGCGCAGAAAAAGAATATTGAAAAATATTTAAATTCTCTTTTTGATCAATTGGTTGAGTGGTATTCTCCTTATGAAGTTGCCTTACAGAAGAATAAGAAGGTTAGTAAACAAAAGTATAAGGATTATGCTAGTTGTTTGTATATGGCAACGAAGGCGAAATTTTATAAATTTCCTGAAGGTAGGTTTAAGAATTATTTTGTATTAGGGGTAAATTGTTGTTTGTTAGCGGATAGTATTATTGGCAAGAGTGGATCAGATTTGTTAAAAATGTCTGGAATTATTACGCCTGGTACTTACTATGAATATTTAAATCGTGAATTTAGAAAGAAGAATAGTATGGTAATTTCTAGAACGATTTATAATGCTGAATCAGTAAACAAAAAGCATGGCGTGAAAGAAATATTTAAAGGTTTTTCGAAGTAAGATAAAAAAATGTTTTACTTCTTTTTTTATTATGTTATAATAGGATTATGCCGATTTAGTTTAGCGGTAAAACAGGCCCTTGGTAAGGGTCAGAGGACATTTCGACTATGTCATTCGGCACCATTTTAGAAATTGATTCGAAATTTTCGAATATTTATATAAATTCAGTCTGAAACATGGCTGATTTTTTAATTTTTAGTTTATCTTTTTTCTTTTGCTAGTTCGTGATATACTTAGAATGAAGAAATGAAAGAGGTAGAAATATGATATCTGTATTTTTAGGTGGAACTTGTAATCAATCAACTTGAAGAGATGAGTTATTAACTATGCTTGATCAGGATAAAGTTAAGGCTTTTAATCCAGTTGTAGATGATTGGAATGAAGAAGCACAAATAAATGAAGATTGGCATAAAGCGAATGATGATTTTTGCCTATATGTTTTAACGCCAGAAATGACAGGAATATATAGTATTTTTGAAGTGGCTGATGATAGTAATAAACGTTCTGATAGAACAATATTTTGTGTACTTCCAGAGAGAAATGGAAAAACCTTTAGTATCGTTCTTCAAAAAAATTTCTTAAAAATAGAAAAAGATTTAATCAGAAATGGAGCTAAAGGTTGTGAGTCGTTAGAAGAAATGGCAATGTTTCTTAACACTTATGAATTACAGCATTCTAATTCTAACTTATCAAAGGTATATAAATAATTTTTTTAAATGAAATAAATTGGGTTGTGAGGATAATGATGAAAAGAAAGAAAATTAGAAAAAAAAGGGTTATTTATTTTATTGCTTTTACTAGTATTATTGTGATTATCATTATTGGACTTATTTCGTATTTTTCTTTAGGAGATGTTCATTTAGAGATTAAGGAAGTAGGCGTTAATCAGGCAGTAAAACTTTCTGATATTGCTTCTTGTTCTAGTGGTGAACTTTTAGATCCTGATAGAATAGTAGATACTTCTTCACTTGGAAAAAAAGATATAGAAGTTCAGTGCAAAAATTCTTTGGGACATGTTAAAACTAGTTCTTTTGAGCTGATTGTACGCGATTATACTGCGCCAGTTATTTCTTTTTCGGAAGAGTTGTCAACTACGGTAGGAACGCCTATTGATCTATTGGCAAATGTAACTGCTTCTGATAATGTTGATTTAGATGTTAAAGTTTCTGTTGATGGTGAATATTCTTTTGATCAAGAAGGAGAGTATACGCTTTATTATGTAGCTAAGGATTCATCGGGAAATGAGACTAAAAATAAATTTATTTTAAAAGTAGAGGAGGATAATACCATGAGAACTGCTAATGGATATTCTATTGTAGTAGAAAATGGTGTTACGTATATTGATGGGGTTTTGATAGTCAATAAGACTTATTCGTTACCGTCTAGTTATGGAAATGGCTTAACGGATGAAGTGTCTACTGCTTTTCAAAAAATGAAAAATGCAGCTACTAAAGATGGGATAACTCTTTCTATTATTAGTGGTTATCGTTCTTATAGCCGACAAGATACCATTTATCACAATTATGTTCAACGTGATGGAAAGAGTGAAGCGGATACATATTCAGCACGTCCAGGTCATTCTGAACATCAAAGTGGATTAGCTTTTGATTTAAATAGTTTAGAATCTTCTTTTGCGAATACCAAAGAGGGTAAATGGTTAAATGAGCATGCTTATGAATACGGGTTTATTTTGCGTTATCCTAAAGGTAAAACTAATGAGACAGGTTATGTCTATGAACCATGGCATTTTCGTTATGTAGGTGAAGAGTTAGCCAAAAAATTATATAATGATGGTAATTGGATAACTTTAGAAGCGTATTTTGGAGTTACTAGTCAGTATAGTGAATGATAAATCTATTATTTTAGTATTTTCATAATGAAGGAAATACGGTATAATAAATTTATCTGTGAGGATGGCGGAATGGTAGACGCGCTACTTTGAGGGGGTAGTGGCCTTACGGCTGTGGGAGTTCAAGTCTCCTTCTTCACACCATATGGGTGATTAGCTCAGTTGGTTAGAGTGCTTGCTTGACGTGCAAGAGGTCATAGGTTCGAGTCCTATACCACCCACCATTTTAGAAATTTATTCGAAAAGCTCGAACTTTTGATAGAGAAATCAGTCAAAAATGATTGATTTTTTGTTTTTATAAGGTTGTGTTAAACGAAATGACTGATAAAAATTTATATAAATATAAGTCAGTAAT
>OGQX01001249.1_pt1 | contig 23928 bp, 23 predicted proteins | sample 1553291 | NCBI WGS metagenome assembly OGQX01 (sample SAMEA2580030, study PRJEB22360) | human gut metagenome | biome: human gut; feature: human-associated habitat; material: faeces | place: Denmark | collected 2008/2010
TGGGGAGGATTGTGGGAGTGCGTAGCACGGAACAATCCGTAGGTATCATAGTTGGGGGCTTTTAACCCCAACATCATATCATTTTTATGCATCAATCTCCGCTTCATTAGCGTGTGCATGTATAAATGCTCTTCTTGGTGGCACATCACTTCCCATAAGCATAGAAGTAACCTCTGTTGCCATTCTTGCATCCTCTATCTCTACCTGCTTTAATATTCTTGTCTCTGGATTAAGTGTAGTTTCCCATAACTGTTCAGGGTCCATCTCGCCAAGCCCCTTATATCTTTGCAGAGTAAATGTTCCACTTGCGTGAAGCTCTTTATACCTTTCCAGTGCTTTATCATCATAAAGATACTGTACTGTCCTGCTCTTATCTACCTTCGTCTTAGTTCCTTCTGCCTTCTTAGAAGCTTTGTCTGCCTTAGGTACTTTCTTAAGTTCAGCCCTGTAAAGCGGTGGTGTAGCTATGTACACATGTCCCTGATTAATAAGTTCAGGCATAAATCTATAGAAAAATGTAAGCAGAAGTGTATCAATATGTGCACCATCAACATCGGCATCTGTCATAATGATAATCTTATCGTATCTTAACTTGCTTATATCAAAATCATTGCCGTAACCTTCAAGGAAGCCACAGCCAAATGAGTTAATCATAGTCTTAATCTCGGCATTAGCAAGCACCTTATCAATAGAAGCCTTCTCTACATTAAGTATCTTACCTCTTATTGGAAGTATAGCCTGAGTACGTCTGTTTCTTGCTGTCTTGGCTGAACCACCCGCAGAATCTCCCTCGACTATAAACACCTCACATTCCTCTGACTTCTTGCTCTCACAGTTAGCAAGCTTACCATTGGAATCTATTGAGAACTTAGACTTAGATAAAAGATTAGTCTTCGTTCTCTCCTCTGCCTTTCTTATCTTTGCAGACTTTTCGGCACAGGCTATTACTGACTTTAACTGTTCAAGATTTCTATCAAAATATAACTGTACCTCATCACTTGTAACCGCACTTACAACTGTTCCCGCATCCGGATTATCAAGCTTAGTCTTAGTCTGGCCTTCAAATCTTGGTGCAGGGTGCTTGATAGCCACAATTGCTGTCATACCATTTCTTACATCAAGACCGGTAAAGTTATTATCCTTTTCTTTAAGAACACCTAACTCCCTTGCATACTGATTAATAATCATAGTGAACTTAGACTTAAATCCTGTAATATGAGTTCCCCCCTCCTGAGTGTATATGTTATTACAAAAACCAAGAATATTTTCCTCAAACTCATTAACATACTGGAAAGCACACTCTACCTCTATGCCGTCTTCACTCTTCTTAAAATAGATAATATCCGTCACAGCTTCCTTGCCATTGTTAAGTTCCTTTACATATGCCTTGATACCATCTGGTTCTGAATATGTAATCTTTTCCTCGCTTCCACTTCTCTTATCCTCAAAATGTATTGTAAGTCCCGGATTAAGATAAGTTGTCTCGTGCATTCTGCTCTTTATTGCATCTGACTTAAATCTTGTCTTTTCAAATATCTCACCATCAGGAAGAAATGTTACTTTAGTTCCTGTATCATTCTTTCTGCATGTTCCCACTTTTTCAAGTGGTGCTACTGCCTTTCCTCTTTCATAACGCTGCCTGTATACACCACCATCAACCTTTATCTCTACTTCAAGCCAAACTGAGAGTGCATTAACTACTGACGCACCTACACCGTGAAGTCCGCCTGATATCTTATACCCGCCATCACCGAACTTACCACCTGCGTGAAGCACTGTAAATACTACCTCAACTGCAGGTATGCCTGCCTTTGGATGAATTCCTATAGGAATACCTCGTCCATTATCTATAATAGTAGCAGTTCCATCATTATTAAGGGTTACTGTAATCTCGCTACAGTAACCCGCAAGGTGTTCATCAACTGCATTATCAACTATCTCATATATAAGGTGGTTAAGTCCTTTAGTTCCAACACTTCCTATATACATTCCTGGTCTTTTTCTTACAGCTTCAAGACCTTCAAGAATTGATATACTATTTGCATCATATTTTGCTGCCATTATATTCTACACTCCTGTACTACTCTAATTAATTGTTATTGAATTAAATAAATCCTCAAATCTTACATTAAAAGATGGTGCAGAAGAAACTTTTAACTTATTCCATTCATCTTTGTTAATTTCAACATACTTTGAAGACTCATATTGTTCAAATTTATCATTAAATGCCTCTAACTTCTTCTTTTCAAGAATTGATGACTTATTAACCTCTGTCTTCGCTTTATCATTATCTGACGTACATCTTATTATATAAAATCTTCCGTCAGCTTCTACGATTCCGCTTGTCTGGCCTGTTGAAAGTGAATAAGCTGTATCTTCAAATGCTTTAGCCATCTCGCCTCTTCTAAGTTCATATTCATATTCGCCGTCAGCATTATATTTCTTGGCAATTGCAAAGAATGAATTGCCCTCATTTAATTCTGCATAAGCTTTGTCAATTTCTTCCTTTGAGTCTGTTACAATATATTGTATATTTATTACTCTTGCATCATCTGAACTCACTTCAATATCCATAAGTGAAGTTACATCATTGTAAAGCTTTGAAGCGATTGCAAATTCAGTAAACATCTGATTAACCTTATCCTCTGTGATATCATACTGGCTCTTCTGTTCTTCTGTAAGACCATCAAAATACTGTTCTGCTGCCTTAGCTGTTTCATTCTTTTCTTCTCTTCCAAGAACTACTCCTCTTTCTTTAGCCATAGAATTCATACATCTTACTCTTATAAGCTTTACTCTTATCTGTTCTTTTATATATTCCTCAAACGGCTGTCCGTCAATATCTTCTGTCCATATACTGCTTCCAAACATATCTTCATATTGTTTCTTAGCATCTGACATTAATACTTCTGCCTCAAATGTATAAGTCTTCTGTCCATCAACCTTCATAACAACAGATTTTCCCATACCAGTTGAAATATATAATAAATTACCATTAAAGAACTTCATAAATACTAATACCGCAGCCACAGCTACAATAATGATAAGTGCTGTTATTAATCTTTTCTTATTTCTTTTCATAACTTCTCCATTCTGGTTATTTGTGATAAGGTTCATTCTTCATAATTCTGTAGCTTCTATATATCTGTTCAAGAAGAATTACTCTCATAAGCTGATGTGGAAATGTCATAGGCGAAAAACTAAGCTTGAAATCAGCCCTGTCAAGAACCCTTTTATCAAGCCCTAATGAACCTCCTATAACAAAGACAATATCACTCTTTCCTGATATTCCAAGATTATCTATTTTCTGTGATAACTGTACAGAATCAAGCATTTTACCATCAATTGCCAGAGCTATCACATATGCTTCATCTTTTATGCACGAAAGAAGTCTTTCTCCCTCTTTAGCCTTTATTATATCATTAACAGTATCACTTGCATTATCAGGTGTCTTCTCATCTGCCACCTCTTTTACCTCAAGCTTGCAGTATCTTGACAACCTTTTACTGTACTCATCTATTGCCTGACAATAGAACTTTTCCTTTACTTTGCCTACACAGCATATTGTTATTCTCATATCAGCCCAACTATGCCTCTACGAAGAAATATCCGCCGTTATTATCAAGCTTGAACACTTCAAGCTGTTCCTCAAGCTCTGCATCAGAAAGTTCTGATACATCCATTCCCTCATCGTCCATAATCTGTCTTAATTCTTTAATATTACTGCAATACTGTGCAAAGCATTCCTCAAGAAAATCTTCTGCCTCCTCTAAATCATATACAACCGGCTCATCAAAAAGCTTCTTCTGATCTCTTAAAAATACCTTTGCACATTCTTTCATATGTTTTTCCATAATAATACTCCTCATTTCTACAAACATTATCTTATATATTAAACTCTTTTCTTAGTGTGCCTTCAACCCATTCAGTTGTGTCATATGCATATTTCTTGATATCCTCACATGCTGTATCCATAACATACGCATATTTTACTGACTTAAGCATATCAATATCATTATAATTGTCGCCAAATGCCATACATTCATCTTCTGACAATCCAAAGTACTGCTGAAGCTGATGCATTGCTTTTCCTTTGGTAACGCTGCTCTCCATAAAATCAAGATATAAATCTCCTGAAACTGTAATTGAAGCTTTGCCATTCCATTTGCTAAAGAAATGTTCCTTGGAATTATCAATTCCGCTAAAATCACATACCGCAATCTTTAATATATCTTCATCTACATCTGTGAATTTATCAATAAGCGTAGTCTTATAATTAACAACCTTGGTCATTCTATAATGATATTCTTCTGTCTTAGGCTTGATATATGCTGTATGCTGGCCTGATATAAGCACCTCGCAATCAGGCTGTTCATATACATCTTCTATTATCTCAAGAGCAAGCTTTCTATCCATTGGTGTCTTGGCAATAACCTCACCCTTATATTCACATAATGCTCCATTCTCAGCAATGTATACAAGCTTATCGCTTACAGGCTCAAAAAGCCTTTTCAGGCTTACTATCTGTCTTCCGCTGGCAGGTGCAAAGTACATTCCTTTATTAACAAGCTGTTCAATCGCTTTAATTGTAGATGGTTCTACACTCTGGGCACCTTTTCTTAGTATTGTACCATCAAGATCACTTGCAATTAATTTAACCATAACTTTAACTCCTGATATACCCTTGCAACCGGAAGTCCGACAACATTATTATAGTCACCGTCTATCTTTCCAATAAATGCTGCAAATCTCCCCTGAATTCCGTAAGCCCCTGCTTTATCCATTGGCTCACCTGTACTTATATATTCTCTTATCTCATTATCACTAATATCATTACAGTATACATCTGTCTTTTCTGCAAAGTTACTTACAACATTATTATTCTTGATAAGTGTAACACCTGTATACACCTGATGACAATCACCAGCCAGTTCCTTAAGTATATCAAAAGCATTTCCCGTATCCTTAGGCTTTGTAAGAATATGTCCTTTATGGCTTACGATTGTATCTGCACCTATAACTACAACATCTTCATTCCTGTAATCGTCATCATCTTTTACCATATCCCATACAGCCTGTGCCTTAATCCTTGATAGATATTTCACATATTCATCTGGCTGTGTAATTAAAGTTGTCTCATCAACATCACTCGTAATTATATCAAATTCTATTCCTATCTGTTCCAGCAGTTCTTTGCGTCTTGGTGAACCAGATGCAAGAATAATCTTACTCATATATTCATTCCTTTCAGAATTAATTCATTAACTATAAGATTATAACAGCTGGTAAGTCAAAAATCCAGTTATTACTAAAAAAGAATATGAACTAAAAAAGAATATGCAAAGCACATTTCCTAACCGAGCACGGCCGCTTGCGACAGACTACAGCTTCATATGGGTACATATCACCAGCACATAGTTCCTTTTATGTAATAGTAAATTCCGATAAAATTATCCATTACATAAAAAGGCTTCCTTTCTAAACAGAAGGAAATATTACTATATCTCCTGTCTGTTTAAAGGAAGCACATAATTATATCTCTGCAAATATGTTCATATACGCAGATATAATATTTATACTGATATTATTCTCTACTCAGCCATACTTCTGTTCATTGCTGATTCTACCGCATCAATTGAAGCTCTTATGATATCGTGGTCGATACCTATGCCAAAGTATTCTTTACCATCATCACCCTTAATTCCTACATATGCAATAGCACTTGAATCAGAACCCTGCTTTAATGAATGTTCCTCATAGCACATTACATCACAAGGCTTTCCAAAATGCTTTGAAAGTGCATTACTTACAGCATCAAGACGACCATTACCACCCGCTTCTACTACTGTTGTCTTTCCATCAGCCTCAATTGTAACTTCTGTCTGGATACCATCAATCTGCTTGAAATGGACTTCTGAAATCTTGAATACCGGTGTGAACTTCTTATAACGCCTCTCAAATATCTCAAGGACCTCATCTGCTGCAAGTTCCTTATGGTTAACATCCGATACATCTTTAACAGCATAACCAAGGTCTTCTCTCATAGCCTTTGGAATAATCATTCCATAATTATGCTCAAGAACATAAGCAACTCCGCCCTTACCTGACTGGCTGTTAATTCTGATTACGTCTGAGTCATATGTACGTCCAACATCTTCTGGATTAATTGGAAGATATGGAACTGTCCACTTAGATGGATCCTGTTCAATTCTATAGTGCATACCTTTAGATATGGCATCCTGATGTGAACCAGAGAATGCTGCAAATACAAGCTTACCACAATATGGGTGTCTGTCATCTATCTTCATCTGTGTAAGACGTTCAAACATCTCTGCAAGCTCTGGCATATTAGAAAAATCCAATTCCGGGTCAACGCCCTGTGCGTACATATTCATAGCAAGATTAACAATATCCACATTACCAGTTCTCTCACCATTGCCAAATAATGTACCTTCTATTCTGTCTGCACCTGCAAGCATACCAAGCTCTGCATCTGCAACGCCTGTTCCTCTGTCATTATGTGGATGAAGTGATACAACTACATTTTCTCGATTATGAAGATTCTTGCTCATATATTCAACCTGACTTGCAAATACATGTGGAAGTGACATCTCTACTGTAGCAGGAAGATTAATTATACACTTCTTATCAGGTGTTGGCTGCCATATATCTATAACTGCATTACACACTTCAAGTGCGTATTCTGGCTCTGTTCCTGTAAAGCTTTCAGGACTATATTCAAAAAGGAAATTACCGCCATCTGCTTCTGCAAGTTCTTTAAGAAGCTTAGCGCCCTCAATTGCAATCTGTTTGATTTCTTCTTTAGACTTTCTGAATACCTGCTCTCTTTGTGCAAGAGATGTCGAATTGTATACATGTACAATCGCTCTTGGTGCACCCTTTACAGCTTCAAAAGTCTTCTTAATAATATGCGGTCTTGCCTGTGTAAGCACCTGAATTGTAACATCATCAGGAATCATATTCTTCTCAATAAGTGTACGGCAAAGCTCATACTCTGTCTCTGATGCTGCCGGGAAACCAATCTCAATTTCCTTAAATCCAACCTTAATAAGCTTATTAAAGAATTCAAGCTTTTCATCAAGACTCATAGGCTCAACTAAAGCCTGATTACCATCTCTTAAATCCACTGAACACCATACTGGTGCTTTGTCAATATACTCCTTCTTTACCCAGTCGTTACACTCAACCGGTGGCATAAAATAACCTCTCTTATACTGTCTGTAATCAAACATTGCATTATCCTCCTGATATATTAATTATATTAGCATAATAAGTAAATTATACAAAAAAAATCTTTCATCTCCAAAGGCCTTAACCTCTAAGAGACGAAAGATATAATCTCACGCGTTACCACTCTTATTCGCAATTAATAATTGCGCTCTCACCGAATACGTGCATATTGCATTATATTCTGTCCACTATAACGGTTGGCTTCCGTCTACGTCTACTCTTATATCCTGCTGATATAATTTCGGGTAGCAGCTCCAAGGTGAGTTCAATAAGTTCCTTTCACTGTCTCGCACCTTCCGACAGTTCTCTGAAGCTGGTCCTTATCTAATATTCCTCTTCATTGCATTTACTTATTATCAATTATTGAAATGATAACGCATATAATTTAAAATGTCAATAGAATTTTCAATTATGTATTGCAATATTAAATGCAATATTAAATCAAATTATGTATTACAATATTAAGTCCAGTTATATATTTGAGCTATGTATTAAAATCATTTGAAGTTCTTAAGAAAACTTATATCTTCCTCTGATACTTCACCATTAGAATATCTCGCTTTCTCATAGTCATCTGTTATTCTTCGTGCTTTTGCTTCATCATCAGTTATCAGTTTGCTCGTAATCTCTTCCGGCATCATATGCGAATCAACCTTTGCACCTGCCAACTTAGACTTTGTGACAACCTTTTTGGACTTGGCATATTTCTTATAAAGCTTTCTGTACCGTATATTGGCTTTATCTTTAGTATCCTTAACCTTAACACTTTTCTTTACTTTATATTCCTTTTCCTCGTCATTATTAATATATTCCACTTCATCTTTATCATTATCTAATGACTTTCTGAACCTGGAAGCATATCTGACTATTGTCACTATTATTAATATAATCACTCCGATTATAAGGAATATTGCAACCACCTCCATAAGAGCATTACCAGCCGCATTATTAACCATAACATCCATCTCATCCTCTACTGGTTCAGGGGAAGTTGTCGTTTCTTCTATATAATCGTCCATTACTGTATCATCATCTCCGCGGAGCATTAATAACAGTTTTAATATCCATTTAATAATTGCAAGCAATGCCATTCCAATCATAGAGAATATATTGCCATATCTTCCGTGATAGAATATAAGCATGCCAAATACCAGAAGCAGTCCGAACACAATCATTATAAGCACATTAATTCCCATAATTCTTCTGGCCGGGAATTCTGATTTACCTTCATTAAATACGAACACCTCATACAGCCTGCTTACCTGATTATATACGAACTGGCATAATACAAACATAACAAATAAAAATGCCTGTATTTCCATAAGCACAGAATTACCTTCAATACCTCCTAATATATAAAAGCCTATCATAAATATTCCATATGCTATATGAAGCTTCTCACTCGCATTAACAGCAATCAGCATATCATCCTTGCTCTTACCAGTTTCATCATATATATTTTCCTGAACTCGCTCATATTGCTTCTTGTTTACATATAGATTCTTTAACCTTATTGAGTGTCCAGATATTGCCGCTGCGCATATCACATAACCTGCAAACTCCAGATCTGTGTCCGCAAGCAATGCCGCTATAACAACGAACACAAGATTAATCACCATAAATAATGGATAACTTTTAATATATTTTCTTGAAAAATATGTAACTATAGCTGGAATTATTACAATAAGGCTATAATATGCCTTAGATGTGTCATTACCGGCAATTCCTATATACACTCCCGCCGCCATTGATATGTACGCAACACACAATATAAGTATTTCCGTTATGATTTTACTATTTCTTAGATGTCTTATCTGCATCTTACTCTCCATTCCCACACTGCTTATACATTCTAATCAAGCTTTTCCAGATACAGGCTTCCATTGCCTGATACAACACACGGAACAATCCATATTTTATTCTGTTGTTTAGACATAAGTCTTTCTGCTGAAAGCTTTAATTTTCCGTGCTTGTTAGCTGATATAAGAACATACACCGAATCCTGCCTTTGGTTCTTATTATTATATTCCTGCATATTATCAAGAATAATGCTGAATTCCTGCATAGGAAGCTTCAGATCTATTCTTGCAAATGCCGTGTTGATACGTCCAAAATGTGACAGTCCGCTTCCAGCCTCTATCACTGTCTGCTCCTTAGTATCAATATCACAGCCATTAGATGTTACAGATACATTGATGCCCTTTCCTATAAGAAGCTGGGCCAGACCTGCCGCTATTGATATTGCCTGTTCAATAACATCTTCCTGCATAAGAACGCCCTCGCTTTCAAGATTAAGCAGGATACATACATTACGGCTCACTGTTTCATTATACTGATTAACCATAAGCTTTCCCGTTCTTGCACTGGCATTCCAATTAACATCCCTTATGCTGTCATAAGACTGGTAATCCCTTATTCCTGCAAATACGAACTTATCCTCTAACAGATATTTTCTTCTTTCAAGCTCACCTAAAATACTGTTATTGACCTGTAAAAGATTATTAACATTTTCTGGCTTGGGATATACTGTAATCATATGATTAACATTTTTATTATTAATCATAATATCGTTCATAAAAGCACCTGCAAATACAGTTTCAATGGCTTCTAATCTATATACACCCCTTCTGGCACACAATACATCTATCTTTCGTGTTACCCTCTGGTTAGAAAGAAGTGAAAATACATCGTTGCGGTAAGTCTTATCTGTAATTCTGGAATTATTATCCTCCTGCCCAAACACCAGATTCTTGTCTATGCTGAATTTAATATTAACACAAGGCAGTGGCATTCTCTTAGCATTAGTTACTGTCTCCACCATCTTGATAGTATCACCTTTTGTAGCTGTATTGCTGGAAAATGTAACATCAACCGATAAATTCCTGCTCCAGTTATCCCTGTAGGTAATCCTCAATATGTTATATACAATAACCACACCTATAAGCATTAATATTATATTCATCTATTGCTCCATTCTTCAGTAGGCACCTCTACCTGTGATAATGCCTCATTTATTGCCTGTTCCCTGTTCTCCTTAACAACTATTCCTGTATTAAATACAAGTCTGTGTCCCCATACGCATAAAGCAAGCTCTTTAATATCTGATGGAACAACATAATTACGTCCATTAACATAAGCGTATGCTCTTGCTGCATTAACCATAGCTATTGAACCTCTTGGGCTTATTCCTATTGCAACACTTCCCATATTACGTGTAACTTCTGCAAGCTTTACAATATATTCTATAAGCGAAGGATGAATATATATATTCTTAACCTCATTCTTCATAGCTTTAATATCTTCTTTGGAACATACATTAGAAATATCTTCTATTGGATTATCCTTAAGAAAACGGTTAAGTATTGTAATCTCCTCTTCCTTATCCGGATATCCCATTTCAAGCTTCATAAGAAATCTGTCAAGCTGTGCTTCTGGAAGCGGATATGTTCCTGCTGTTTCTATTGGATTCTCTGTGGCTATTACAATAAATGGTTCATCTAACCGTAATGTATCACCATCTATAGTAACCTGATGTTCTTCCATACACTCAAGCAATGCTGACTGTGTTCTTGGTGTAGCCCTGTTAATTTCATCAGCAAGAATGATATTTGCAAATACAGGTCCTTTCTTTAATACAAAATCTTCACTCTTCTTGTTATATATATGTATTCCTGTTATATCTGATGGAAGCAGATCCGGTGTGAACTGCACTCTTCCAAAATCACAGTCAATACTTTTTGCTAATGTCTTGGCAAGCATCGTCTTACCCATACCTGGAACATCTTCTAAAAGAATATGTCCACCTGCAAGTATGCTTGTAATTACTTTTTTTGTAACTTCCTCTTTACCAACTATAACCTTTGAAACATTATCTAATATGTCTGTTATCTGCATTTAATTACCCCGCCTTTTCTTTAATTATATATTCTGTGCCTTACCTCATTTCACATATTAATATAGTACCAAAAAACCACAGATGTATCAATAACACCTGTGGCTTTCTCACATAAAATTTTACCAAATTTTATTATATTTACGCCTGTGGTTCTTCTCCCGGAAGCTCCTGATTAACATCAATTCCTCTTGGTGCAACAGGAGTCGAGAATACTATCTGTGTACTTGTCCTTCCGAACTTCTGTAACTGTCCGATAAATGTATCAAGCTCCATTGTACTCGGAAATACAACCTTAAGAAGCATTGAATAATTACCTGTAACGCAGTTACATTCAACTACATTAGGGCAGGTTTTGATAAATGGATAGAACTCCGGCTTCTGTACAGGTGCAACCTCAAGATTAATAAATGCTGTTATATGATAACCTAATTTAATCTGGTTAATCTTAACCTCATAGCCTTCTATTATTTCTTCTTTCTCAAGTCTTTCTATTCTTGCTGAAACTGCTGGTGATGATAAAAACACATTTTCAGCCAATGCCTTAAGTGGCATTCTCGCATTATTCTGAAGTAATGTAATTAATTTCTTATCAATTTTGTCCATAGTTGTCCTCCATTAATCTGTGGCATTGCTTTCTTAACATCAAAAAAGAGACAACCCGAGCTTTGTATGCCTGAATTGTCCCCTTTGACTTAATTTATTAATTTATATGTAATATACACCTTTTTTTATAAATTGACAACCCCTGATTTTATGTTTTTTTATAGTTTTTATTATTTTTCTTAACTTTTTATCGTGTGTCTTCTTAATTTTTCCATTATAATGTTTGCTTTTTATACTACTTATATGGTAAAGTTCTTATTGTATGTTAATGATTATATTTAATGGAGGCACTTATGTCAGATAATAAAGATTTTAATAACAACTCTGAATATTCAACAGTAACATTATCATTAGATGATGGAACTGAGTTAGAGTGTGCAATAATCCGTACTTTCCCAGCAGGAGATAAGAACTATATTGCACTTTTACCTATAGCAGATATTGATGAAGAAGAAAGTGAAGTATACTTATACAGATTTTCTCTTAACAGCAACAACGAACCCGTTCTTGAAAATATCGAATCTGATGAAGAATACGAAATCGTATCAGATGCTTTTGACGAAGAACTTGATGCTATGGAATATGAAGAGCTCTACGAACAGGAAGACTCTGAGAACGAATAATCAACATAATGGTCATCTATCTCAGTAACAAATCTCGAAATGGTTGTATCCTTGTTATATCTGCTTTTAGCATATAACAGATACAACTTTTCTTTTGCCCTTGTCATCGCGACATACATAAGCCTTCTCTCCTCTTCTATCTCATAATCAAGCACAGCTTTATTATAAGGAATTATCCCCTCAACCACGTCCATAATAAATACCACTTTGTACTCAAGTCCTTTACAACTATGCATTGTATGAAAATGTACTGCATTATCGTTATCTTGCGGATAAGAATTTTTAGAAGCCTTTATATTCTCAATTAATGCTGCATTTTTAGAATTATTCATACTTATATTATTGTTATTAATATATTCCAGCCAGTTATCTATTGTGTCAAACTGCTTTGCCATTTCTTTGAATTCTTCAATCTTATCGTAAGCTTCTGTCCTGTTAATCCTATGCGTTAATATATATTCCTTATAATATTCTTCATAACCAATACCTTTGATTATATAATTAACTGCCGCATATGGCGACATATTTTTAATTATATTCATATCAAACTGCCAGTCATTGATTATATTTATCATTTCAGCATTATTCTCATAAGAAGCTCTTAGCTGTTCATAACTAAAAGGTTCTTTTATAAATGTCCTTTTTATATATCTTAATGGTTTATTGACAATCCTTAAGATATCCTCTCTTTTACATTTTCCCTTTGACACCTTAATATATGCAAGCATATCCTTAACAGCCCAGTAATCATATATATTCTCCTGTTTCATCACCGAAACGCAGGGAATTCCATCATCAATAAGTCTGGAATAATATATACCATTAATACTGTTGGTTCTTGATATAACAGCAATATCTGATGGTTCAATGCCATCTTCTATCAGCTTCTTTATATTATCCGAAAGCATTTTCTTAAGACTATGTATATCTTTTGCTCCCTGTACCTGTATACATTCTCCTACCATACCTGCTGATTTGATATTTTTGTAATAGCGTAGAGAATTATTACCAATAAGGCTTCGTGCTGCTTTAACAATATTGTCAGTACACCTGTAATTGACATTCAGATTTATTATTTCTGCATTACTATAATAATCTTTAAATGCAAGCATAATATCAGGCTTAGAGCCTCTAAATCCATATATACTCTGATCATCATCTCCAACAGCAAATATATTCGCACTATCCCCTGCAATCAATTTAATTGTGTCAAACTGCATTTTATTAATATCCTGAAATTCATCAATAAGAATATACTTGTATTTATCCTGCCACGCAGCTTTATAATCAGCCCTCTGTGTAAGAAGCTCATTGCACAGAACTACCATATCATCATAATCTATAAGCCTTCTTGATATAAGCATTTTCCCATATTCTTTATATATTATCCTGAATGTTTCATAGGGACAGGCTGTACTGATATACTCATCTATATTAAGACAATCATTCTTTACCTTGCTTATCTGCGATAAAATGCTGTTTACCGTTTCATTTTCATCTGAATATTCAAGTTCAAAGCTTATAAGCTTGTCCCTGATAAAATTATATTGTAAATCTCTCGTAATAATGGAATTAACTGAATAATTATATGCGTGACGCAGTATCGTAAAAAACACCGCATGAAATGTACCAAATGTAACTGGCACATTAAGACTTCCTTCTAAAGACATAAACCTTTCTTTCATAGACACCGCCGCCGCTTTGGTAAAAGTTATAACCAGTATTGATGACGGCTTGATATTATGCTTAATAATAAGGTTATATACTCTGTTAACTATAACTGTGGTCTTTCCCGAACCCGGACCTGCAATAACAAGTGCAGGTCCATCTTTAAAATGTATTGCTCTATTCTGTGCTTCACTTAAATGTATATCTGTTCTGCTAATGATTATCCACCTTTCTTAGAAGCTCATAATCTTATCCCCTGAATCATCTGTGTTCTCAATAGATAAAATCTCAATCCAATAGCTTATATTACTGTTGACGACCACTTCTACCCTATCTCCAGCCTTGTGTCCAAGTATTGCCTTGCCAAGAGGCGATTCAATACTTATAAGTCCTTCAAGAGAGTCACCTCTTACCGTTGTCACAAGCTTAATCTTCTCTGTAGAACCATCGTCCTCATATTTAACTTCAACTGTATTATTAACACCAGCCTCATCATCTGCCGACTCTTCTGATATTACCGTTGCTGTCTTAATCATTCGCTGAAGATATCTTATTCTGCTCTCATTCTGATTTTTGAACTTCTTGGCGGCATAATACTCAAAATTCTCACTCAAATCGCCCTGTGCCCTTGCTTCTTTAACATCATCAAGAGCTTTTTTCCTCACAATGTGAACCCTGTATTCGATCTCATCTTCCATTTTCTTGATATCACTTGGAGTAAGTTCATTATTCACGATTACAACATCTCCTTAATATAAACATACCATTACTATAAAAAGGCTATTCATTGCTTGTCTGTTTAACATATAAAATAGCTTTCTTTACCGGTGGAAGCATAATTACAATTATTGTAATAATTCCTTCTGCACCTATATATGCCGCATTATATGCTAACGAATATAATACAGCACTATTAAAGAATTCCGGTGTATACACCGCAAAGAATATCCAGCCTGATAAGAATGAGAAGAAGAATCTTCCAGCAATTCCTGCTATATAACCTTTAACCAACCCATTCTTGGAATTAGCAAATATTCCTGATAATCCTAATGCACCAAATGCAAAGATATAGTCAAGAAACATCTGTGGCAGACTGATAATATATGGATTAACAATAAGCTGTAATACTCCATACGCTATTGAAGCTGTCATACCTGCACTTATTCCATACCAGTATCCTATAAGCACGATAAACAGCATACTAAAAAGTGTTACTGAACCTCCCATAGGCATCTTAAATATAGTAATAAACGAAGTTAGTGTAGCGAGTGCAATAGCCATAGCTGATGTCACAAGCCTCTTTACGCTGTGTGTCTTCTTATCCTTTACTATAAAACCAACAGCCAGCACAACAATAACTACTGCTATCAGCACTACATATCCCAGTGGTGTAAGATTATAACTTATACCATCCTCACTCACAATCTTTGTTGCAAGCACTTATATCAACCTCCCCAATATTAAATAATCATATATTCTTTTAGTATTATAACATATTATTAAATATATGCAATATTCCGGAATAAAAAGTCGTAGAATATGTTTTTTATTGAAGTCTGGGGTGTTAGCGGATTGTTCGGATTACATAGCAATGCAGCAATCCGAACACCGCAATAAGTGTTAAAATTTCTTTTAACCCTTACATCATTAATATTCTATCAGCTATTATAATCAATATATGATATCTTGTTTATTTATCATCTTTCTACCAGAATAATTCCCTATATGAATACTCACCTCTGTAATTAGAAGCATTGTAGTCCGGATACTTATATGGCTTATAAGCATTTTCCATCGGCTCATCATCCTGCGTGTATATATACATATAATTATAATCCCACGTTACAATTTCATCTCTTGCATCACCTAAAAGATTAACCGCCTCCGTGCAAAGAGTTGGGTGTCCGTCATCAGGGAACTTTACAACCTGTATTCCATTACCATCTATCATTCCACCTCTCTTAACATCTGCATTAAGAAGTATGAAATCCTGTCCATCACCTGTCCAGTTAACCGGTGTAAGAAGATTACCATTAAGCTCATTCTCCATTTCCCACATATCATTGCCTTCACTGTCGTAGAAATATATAATGCCCTGATGTCCCCAGAAATTAACTACAGCCATCTCATATCCTTCTTTATCCGGACAGTAATTAGCAAGACTCACTCTCTGTGCGTGTCCAATTCCGTCCTGTTTTAAAATATTACCTTCAAAGTCACAAAGAATAAAACCTTGTGTACCTGCAACACACGCAAAGAATTTTTTCCCTTTATTAGGACCTGTTTCAAATCTTCCTGGTACAATTTCATCAATGTGGTCTACCTTAAACGGCATAGTCCACATTTTCTTTCCATTACAATCAAGCATATTATATCCAACCAGCAGTTCATCATAGCCATCACCATTAATGTCAATTGCAAATGGAAAATGTCCTGTATTCTTATCACTCTGAAAATGCCACATAACTTCAAGGTCATCATTTAACGCATATACCCTGCAATATCTGTCCTTAATAAGAATATCCCTTGGCTTGTCAAGTCCTCTGAAATTGCATATCCTCATTCCATCAGGGTTAATTCTGTCAAATGCATATTCTCCATCAGGAACACCTATAATTGTGCCATCTTCTTCCATTGTCGATAATGGTGTCTTTGCTCTTTTCTTAACATTTCCTGTCTTTCCGTCAAGTATAAGCACCTCGAAATTCTTGGCAGTTATAACCTCATCGTATCCATCACCATCAATATCATATATCTGCATTGGCATATCAGCAGATATATTTCCTATCTCCATATTATCTGTAGGTTCACCATACTGCCATAATATATTACCATCCAAATCCATAGCAGTAAGACAGCTTATAGTTCCATATGCATCTCTGTTGACTCTTTTCTGACACTGGGCAAGCACCATCTGATACTCTCCATTACCAAGCAGATGTCCGAAACGTACCTGTCTTCCTGTTCCACAGCCTTTAAGGTCTATTTTCTTAACAAGCTTCATATGAGGATACCTGCTCTGTGCTTCTTTGCACTTATTCTTATATGCTTCCCTGTCGGCTTTAATGCCTGCATCTGTATCCTCATCTACATTGACATTGATGTAGCCAAATGCCGCTGGTATAGTAGCCGTAATTGCTGCCTTTCCTCCCTGTACAGCATAAACTGTATCAATATCTATATATTTAGTGCCATTAACATAGCACTCAACATGACTGCCGTTAACACTTACATTTAATGTATATGTATCGTCACTATTATAATCAAATGCTTTACTTTCAAGCTCTTCAACATTTTCTTTATGGCGGTAAACAAGCTTTACCTGCTTATCTTCAAACATAAATACAAGCATATTAAGCGAATTCTGTGCACAGAAACCAATACCGGCATTTCCCCATTTAGTGTTAAACATTCTGACACTTGCCTCTATATCATAATCTTTCCAAAATCTGTCCCCTGTTTCAAGTGTCGGAAAAGTTCTATGTGGCTCTGTATTATGAAGTCTCATCTGCTCCATATAATGCTTCCCACAATACTCCGTAATAACCCACGAAGCACCTTGACCATTATATCTGTAATTGCACACAGGGTCATACCATTTTCCATAATACCCTGGATATTGCACAAAATGATACTCTCCCATTGCAGAATGATTCTTATCATATGGGAACTCTCCTATTGGAAAATTCTTAAAATCTTCTTTGAGCAAATATATACTCTTCATAACAATTCCTCCATTCATCTGATAAAAGCAGCACACATTCCATTATAAGCTGCTTATCACGCAAAAATATTTAGTTGTCGTTCAAGAAACTATTGTTAATATACTACATTTTCATTAGCAAGACAAGACATTTATTTAATAAAAAAGATGTGGACATTTAATCATTTATCGATGTCCACATCCCACAATGAATATCAAAAAGAGAGCCTTTAGATTTCTCTAAAAGCTCTCTAAACAGCATAAATGCTAGCTTTCTATTAGAACTTACCTTCATCAGCAGCCTGCTGTACAGAAACTGTGAACCCGCTATTTATCAGGGTTAAAGCCCTATTTGTAAGTTACCTGTTACTTACACACTAATTCTTGTATTATTGTACACTGTTTTTCACATATTTAGTTACTTGCTCTTTTTAAAAGTGCATCTTGAAGAACACGTGAAAAATTAATATTATTCTTTTCTCCATATGTGTTTAACCAAGCTGGTATGGTTATATTTTTTCTTACTGTTTTATCACCATACTTTTCAGCATAAGCATCCATATCTAATACAAGCATACTTACAAAGCTTTCTGGGTCTTCAAGTTTTATATTTTCCTTCCGTAATGATGGAGCTGGAATATTATTTCCTTCTTCTAATTCACCTAGTACCCAACCACTAGCCGCATCTACTCCCATTTCAATAGCATCTACTAAGTCTTTTCCTTCTGTAACACATCCTGGAAGGTCTGGAACTTCTACTGTGTAACCTTCTTTTTCTATACAAGGTGTAAAAACTGCTGGATATACTAGTTTCATAATTAACAACCTTCTTTCTATAATCTATATTCTCTAACCATTATTATAAGCTGTGCAGGACTATTTAAGTCCTGCCTGCTTAAGTACTGAGTTAGCCGTTCGTATATCGACATCTCCTCTATGGTTAGGTATCGTTACTTTTCCTGCTTTAGTTGGATGCTTATACTGCATATGCGAACCAACTTGCTTAACGAGATACCAACCGTCATTTCTTATAAGCTTATCAAGCTCTCTGACAGTCATCAACTCATCTCCTTCCTTGGTATCTTATCTATAATTATATTATACACATTATACGCATAATGTCAATATTTTATGTGCATAATGCGTGTGTTTTTATATGCCAGCAGGGAACTGATAGAAACAGAAATGGATGAGTAGGAGTTTCTACCTTATTTTATAGAATTCTTATCACATTATAATATTAAACTCTTTCAATGTTACGGATATTAATTGCACTTGTTACTGTATTACCAATACCAATTACTGCACGATCACCATTAATCTGAATAACATCATATTCATCATAGTAAAGGTTAAATGCTCGGTCAGTGTCATAATCGACATTAAGAATAACTCTTACTTTATCACCAACTTTTATATCTGCATTATCGCAGCCTTCATCATTTGAATTGTCGCTTGATATAATACAGCAATCGTTGACCCAACCTGTTCCATTATTTATTAAGTAAGGATTGACCGCCCAAGGAATAACCCTTGTAATTGTTCCACTATTAAATCCCTCTGATGGTGTAAGTCCGGATTCTGATGTTGATGAAGCATATATTGTATTATACTCAACGCAATCTCCAATCTGATACTGTAACTGCTCTGTATCAACTACATCAGTTTCAGCATTATTATCTGAGATTGAATTATCATTGTCATCAATGTCATCTCTGTGATCATATTCATTTGCTTTTATAAGTCTGTCAAAGACGTCATCACGCATAATGTCAAAATCTACCCTTGTCCCATCATTAAGATAATAATCACTGCTTTCCTGTGATATAGCAAATTTATCTTCACATATCTTTCCATCATTATTCCAATGAGCTTCCCAGATAAGAGCGCCGTGCTCTATAAGTTCATCTACATTCATATATTCATTTAACCAGCTATGGCTCGCATAGATACCCTTTGCAGTAATATCGGATAATGCATCAAGCCATATAAGTGCAAGCTCCTGTGTATAATGGTAATCAATGCCATTTTCAGCCTTGTATCCGTCTGCATCCTCGATATCAAGGTACAATCCCATAACTGGATTGCACTTGTTATACCATTCTCTTATGTGTGCAGCTTCACTTAATGATTCATCATTATTGCCAGCATACTGATATAGATAAAGTCCATACGGAATACCTCTCTTCTCACATTCATCTATATATGTCTGTGCCATAGAATCACACTGTCCGCACTCGCTGTCATCCTTGCTTAAGTCGCTGCCATAGGCACAGCGGATTATAACAAAATCAAAATTCTCCTTAATGTAATCAAAATCAAGATTTCCCTGATGTCTGCTTATGTCTATTCCTCTTTTCATAGTCTTATTTCTCACTTTCTTTTATATATTTCCGCTATGTGCGCATAAAAATAGCACACATAATCAACTACGTGTGCTTACTAACTAATATATTTTTCGTTGCTTACTTCTGTTTTACTGTCCATATCTGCAAGCTCATCATCGTCTGGTAACTCATCCGTATATTTACTAAGAAATGTTCTTACATATGACCATATCTTTTTGACTGGCAGTCCGCATAGAACCATATTTTTTAATATGCTAACAACTTCATAGGTCAAGAATAGGATTTCGAAAAATCCTGCGATGCCGATACTTTCTCCAAAAAATTGTCTTACTTCTTCAGGTAAGAAGCCTATTAAATTGAATTGCGTTATATAATCGACAATAACAAGCAATATTATAGATAAAATCATTGCGCATTTTCGGATTGCTCCGTTAATTCCAAAACAGCTATTAAAATTACGGTCCTTAATTGCCCTTAATATGCCAAAGATTGTATCTGTTATTATTGCTATTATAACAAGCTGTAGCAATTTGTCGTGTGCAGCTTCCGCATACATATATCTTAAAGTTATCATTTTTTTCTTTCCTCCTAAAACCTTATATACTCTTTAATTAATATTCACTTTAATATTTGGTGCTCTAATCATTTTCATTGTTTCTCCTCCTAATTTTTATGTTTTATAAAGCACTGTAAAACAGTGCAAAAGTGTATGCTTAATAGGCATAACTACTATGTAGCTACACCTAGAATTTTCTAATCTAATTAATTTAACTATATGTTTACTAAACAGCAATAAAATAACCACTTTATCTGGCACACTAAATACAAATAGTGACTACGATAACTTAGAAAATGGAATATTTGCATTCAATACTTGGGCTGGACAAAATAAAGGGAATGGTATACCTGATACGGATGTTGGAGTTATAATACAAATTCCATTAGACGACAAAATATATCAAATTTGTTTAGGTGCACATATTCAATTTCGCTATGTTAATGAAAAATGGAACAAATGCTAGATAACAGTTATTTTTTTATGTATGTAATATATATATGTAAATCGGCTGTTAATGCAGTAGAATATTCATTTGTTACTGTTAAATACACATCATTTCCCACAAAATTTACACTTAATTGTATATAATTCTGTCCATAGCTATAAGGAAACCACGCTATTCGTTCATACCCTTCAATGGTTACAAGAGATGTATCAAATTTGAATGAAAGAGTTGAATATGCGTTTATAGTAGTATTATCTTTAATTGTGAAATCCTTTGTTACTATTGATTTTATATTGCTGTTTAGTACATTTATCAGGCTATTTTTATAAATTCCATCTGCACTCCAATTTCTGCTACATCACAATATCCCATAGTTGTTTCTATTTTTTCGTGGCCCATAAGTTTCTGTAAATTCTGCAATGACATTCCCCTTCTTAAAGCTCTTGTTGCAAATGTCCTTCTAAATCTATGTGGATGCACTTTATTTACGCCAGCTCTTTCACCAAGCTTAGCAAATAACACTTCTATATTGTGCTTTGTCATTCCATAATGATTACGATTTAAAAATATAGATGTACTTGTTTCTTCTTTCCTATTGTCTAAATATAATCTTAAATAATACATACTCCTGTCTGATATATATACCACCCTCTCTTTATCACCTTTTCCATATACAACAGCTTCATTTTTATTAAAATCTATATCTTGTATATGTAATCTTGCCACTTCTGTTACTCTACATCCTGTAGATAATAAAAATTCCATTAGAGCCTTTTCTTTTATATTCTGCGTATAATTTCTTAATTGCTCTAACTCTATATCTGAAAAAGATTTCTTAACCCTTTTATCTATTTTGATTTTCTTTATACGAAGCATTGGATTTCTGTCTATATATTCTTCTGCTGTAAGCCAACTAAAAAAAGCAGAGATTGCACGCCTTTGATTATCCAAAGTAGTTTTCTCCACCCTTCTATCTGCCATATATTTTGCCAAATAATATCTTATATCTCCTGTATTTATTTGTTTAATAGGTTTACCTATTACTTTCAAAAAAATATTAATTATTCTATAATACTGGTCTATTGTAAGTTCACTCTTTCCTTCTAATCTCAGAGAAGCCACATAATTTTTTATAATTCTATTATTAGAATCATCATATACAACTATATCCGTACTTTTGCCTTCAACCTTATATTTATAAAGGACCATCGTAAAGGCAACTTCTAATCTATTCGCTGTATCCTCACCTAATATCTTGGCCACTGCCATAAGCAAATCTTTTCTTAACTGTTCTTCCATAAAAATGTACCTCCGATAATATTTTCTTAATATATATCAGAAATACTATGCTAAGTACACTAAACAGCAATATTGCTATAATTAATTTAGGCTTCGATGATACAAAAGCCGATAGCTGGAAAGGACTAGTCGATAAAAAAATTGAATTAATTAAATCGAAAAATAGTCAAGGCGTTTTTTGCATTCAAGGCGGCTGGAGTGGAAATCAGTACGGCATCACTCTTGGACAGAACCTAGATGGGAATATTTTGGTCTATGTGTTATGTTCGGATGCCATTTATACAGGTTATCTTTTGTCTGGTGGACAAAGAGCTTATAAGATATTAAATCTTATAGTAAGTTAATCGACAGCAACAACCATACCAGCGATACTGCCTCTTATTATAGTTGCAGTTGCCCAATTTCCAAGTGTTACCATCCAGGTGTTTCCAGACCTTTCGGTTTTATAACCGCCCTTTAACTCTATGCAATCTGTATAAGTTACAATATAACCAAAGGCCGTATGATTAGCCTCTCCGAAAACAAGACAAAATCCGTGTTCAGTTGCGAAAGAAATCTTAAGTCTTGTTTTATTGCTAATATCCACCGTTACAGCTTCTAAGTCCTTTGAGTATATTTTTTGTGATATATTGCCGAAATTGCTGTTTAGTGTACTTATAGCATCCGTTACCGTACCGTTTCCTATACTGCTTATGCTTGTACTACCCAACAATTTCTTATTTGCCGCAGCTGTTGTTGTAACCCCATCAATTTTTGTATTAGTACTCTTTAAATCCGTTGCCTGCTTATTTATAATATTATTAATTGTAGTAGCATTATTACTTATTGCTCCAGTCACAGTTCCATTCCCTATTTTGCTTATGTCCGTATTGCCTAGTAATTTAACTATCGTTATTACATTCTTAACCGCTGTTTTTATCTTTCCCAATGCAGATTTAACGCTCTCTCCAGATACCAATTCCTGCAAACTTGAACTTGTAGTGTAATCTGGCATTGCTTCCTCTACCGCTGTATCAATATCCGCTTTCATCAAGTAGTCGCTTAGTTCTCCACCTAAGCAGTCCCACATTCCATCCTCCGTTTTATACACATTAGTTCCCGCTGGGTACTGTATTTTTCCTCCGTCTTTAAATAACTTTTCAACAGATGTAAATGCTGTGCTTATGTTATACATCGCACCAGATTCAACACTGCTTATATTCGGAAGATTAGCAAACGTAACTGTTCCTTTAGGCTTTAATGCTCCTGTGATAGAAGCTGCTGCTGTTTTGGCCGCATCCATATAACTTTTGGCATTATTCATATATGTCTGTGCATTATTTTTGTAAGTTTCTGCCGCTGTCCTTGCAGTTTCCGCTGTATTTGCACTTGAAGCCGCATTTGTCTTATATGTATTTGCATTACTTTCTGATGTCGCCGCTGATTTGGCACTGCTTGCCGCCGCACTGGCACTAGAAGCTGCATTCGTCTTATATGTATTTGCATTACTTTCTGATGTCGCCGCTGATTTGGCACTGCTTGCCGCCGCACTGGC
>OGQX01001254.1_pt1 | contig 23860 bp, 10 predicted proteins | sample 1553291 | NCBI WGS metagenome assembly OGQX01 (sample SAMEA2580030, study PRJEB22360) | human gut metagenome | biome: human gut; feature: human-associated habitat; material: faeces | place: Denmark | collected 2008/2010
GTTGTAAAGATGAAAAACTATACGAAGATAAAGTAAAAATTGTTTTTGAATTAGAAGGGGGAACATATCAAAATTGTACATTGCCTATTGTACATTATTATGATAAAACTGATTCGACTACTTTAATAACTGATCCTACAACATTAACGGGTGCAGAAGTTACTAGATCTGGCTATACACTAGAGGGATGGTATCAAAAAAAATTGGAGAACAATGGTACAACCATTTATCAAGATAGGTGGGATTTTGAACATAATTTTGTTGATAATCAGGGTGTTACTTTATATGCCTTTTGGAAAAAAGATATTAAATATTTGTATCAATTATGTTATTATAATGAAAATCAAGAGGTTGTTGAGTTAGGAAATTATTCTGTCAATCCTGGTGATAAATTTAAAGATTATGCCAATTATTCATATAATAGATTGGGATATACTCCTATAGAATTTAGGGATGCTGAAGGGAATTTATGGGATGATAATTTTACTCATCCTGGTGGCGAAACTGATTTAACGATTCAAGTATTTGTTGAGTATATTGAGGGTGAATTTGCAATTGTTAAAAATGCCAATGATTTAAGAATTAATAAATCAAAAAATATCTATTTAGCAAATGATATTGATTTAGAAGGTTCGGCTTTTTCTTTTAATGATTATAAAGGAATTTTTATGGGAAATGGCTTTACCATCTCAAATTTTACTATAAATTATGATCCAAGTAGAAATGGATTGATTCAAGATTTTGATGATCCAAATGCGAAGAGTTTGGCGATAAGTTTATTTGGAAATGTAACTGATGCCACAATTCAAGATGTTACATTTGACAATGTCAAAATTAATATTAAAACGAGTTTAACAATAACTCATAAGATATATGTTGCTCCAATAGCTATGAGCAGTGTGAACTCGAACTTAAAAAATATTGTGTTTAATGGTACTCTAACTTGTACTGCTTTACCAAATGGTTTTGATAAAGATAATAATTTAATTATTGTGGATGCTGCTCCAATTTATAAACAAGATGAGCAGACAGTTTTAGATAATAATCAAATAGATTTAAAAATAGAATAAAATTAAAGGAGAAAAAAGATGAAAAATAAAGTATTTCATACAAGACTAATTATATTATTAGCAGTGATTGCAACGACAATTTTTGTTACTGGCTGTAATTGTAAAAGTTGTAAAAAAGATGATGATAAAACATATTACAACAATGAAGTAGATCCCCTTGTTTTTTCAACGCAAGAGTTAGATAAGGTTTTTAATCCCTTCTTTTCAACAACTGGACCTGATAGTAATGTTGTTGGTATGACCCAAATTGGGATGCTTGGCAATGATAAAAACGGGAATATAACTTATGGTGATAGCGAAGGTGTTGTTACTAAAGATTTACAAATTGTTACCGAAGGGACAGAAGATAAAGATCAAACAACGACATATTATTTTGTTTTAAAGAATAATGTTAAATTTTCAAATGGTAGTGCTTTAACAATTAAAGATGTATTGTTTAATTTATACGTTTATTTAGATCCTGCCTATACGGGTTCAAGTACGATATATTCAACCGATATTGTTGGATTAAAAGAATATCGTACACAAGAAGCAGATGAGACAGAACAAGATAGTTTTAAATTAAAGTTCCAAGTAGAAGCTGAGGCTAGAATTCAAGCTTTGGTAGATGCGACAGTTGAAATTCTTGAAGAACATGGTGATTCAAAACCGGACAAAGATCAATTTAGAGAATATTTGATTACATATGCGGCTGAATTTGAAAGTATTTCTGACAACTTTAAAAATGTTGTGAAGGATTATGATAAAGCAATTGCTTTATTTAAAGAAGAATTAGAAACAGATTATAACAATTCAATAGATACATATGAAGATATTACTTTTTCTGATAAAAATGGTAAAGTTTATAAAAATTTATTGACTACTGATGTTGAGGTTTTCTTATATAATGAAGGATATTTAGAGTGGAACAAAGAAGAAGCTAAACTTGTTTCAAGTTTAGTAAATGATCCTACAACTTTAAAAAAATGGACAAAAGAACAAGCAATTAATACTATTTATGCGGATAAGATTCCTAATGCATTAGAAGAAGTTGTTTTATATTGGAATACATCAATCAAATTAAATGATTATTTAGTAAATGAAGCAATGGAAGCATATTTTCAAAATGATACAAATAAAGAATTCCCAAATATTTCGGGTATTCAATTTGCTAATAGAACAAGTAGTGTAACGGTTAATAATGTAACTTATCCTGTACCTGTTTATAATGCTGATGGTTCAGTAAAAGAAGGAAATGAAGTATTGAGTATTAAAATAAAAGATGTTGATCCTAAAGCTATTTGGAATTTTGCTTTTAGCGTAGCGCCTATGTATTATTATTCTGATGCTGAGCATATTGCTAAATTTGATTATGTATCTAATTTTGGTGTTGAATATGCTTCACAAACATTTATGAATGAAGTAGTAAATAGTCCTGCTAAAATAGGTGTTCCTGTTGGTGCTGGTCCATATGCTGCTAGTAAATCAAGTGGTGGATTGGATAACATTACTGCTGGTGATTTTTATAATTTAGGTATTGTTTATTATGAGAGAAATCCATATTATATTTTAGGACCTGCTAAAATTAAAAAATTACGTTTACAAGTTGTTTCTTCATCACAAATGTTAAATTCATTATATAATGGTGAAATTGATTTTATTGAACCTAATGCAAAACCAGAAACAATTGATGAACTTGATAGCAAAAAAGAAGATGGATTTGGTAACAAATCAATCCAAACTTCAGGATATGGCTATATTGGTATTAATGCGGGTAAAGTTCCTGATCTTGCAATTAGACAAGTAATTATGCATTCAATTAATACACAAGAATGTGTAAATTATTATAAGACGACCGCTACTGCAATTCATCGTTCCATGTCAATGTCAAGTTGGGCATATCCTAAAGGTGCCACTCCATACTATCCTTATATTGGTGGTGCTGTTCCTGAAGATTTATCTGTTGTAAATCCTGCTTATGCATCTTATGTAAGATCTCTTGGTAAAAAAGCTGGTGATAAACTTACAAGTGCTGAACAAGAAACTTTTATAAGAAATCAAGTAGAGGGAGCTGGATACACATTAAATGCAAATGGTGTGTATTATAAAGGAAATCATATTTTAAAATATACTTTTACTATTGCAGGTGATGAAACAGACCATCCTGCTTGGCAAGCTCTATTTCATGCAAGTGAAATTTTAAATAATGTTGGCTTTCAAATTAATGTTTCACCAGACTCACAAGCTTTAACAAAACTTGCAAGTGGTGACTTAACAGTTTGGGCAGCTGCTTGGGGATCAACAATTGATCCTGATATGTATCAAGTTTATCACAAAGATTCTAATGCAACTTCTGTACTTAACTGGGGTTATAAACAAATTCTTTTAAACACTGGTGGAAAGTATGATACTGAAGTAGCATTAATTAATAGATTATCAGACTTAATTGATGCAGGTCGTAAGACAAATAATCAAGATGAACGTGCAGCAATTTATTCACAAGCACTTGATATTGTTATGCAACTTGCAATTGAACTTCCTACATATCAACGTAATGACTTATTCGCATATAATACTAATAAAATTGATGTGAATTCACTTACTCCAAATGCAGACCTTTCACCATATAAAGGTTTGACTAGTGACTTACATTTAGTATCGTTAGTCGAAGAAAAATAAGAAGAAGACATTAAAGAAAGGAGGAATGTGCTCAGTTTATTAGTTATATACATTATATAACTGGATGGATGGGTGCATTCCCTCTTTTTATAAACAAGGAGATATAAATGATAAAATATATAATAAAACGTTTATTGATATCTGTACTTGTATTATTTGGTGTTTCAATTATCATTTACACAATGGTAAGATTAATGCCTAATAATTATGTTGATATAAAGTTTGCTCCCCAACTACAATCAGGAGCAATTAATCAAGAAGATATCGATAGATTTAAAGAATTATACGGAATTGGAGATAATTCATTTTCAGGTCTTGTTACTGGGTATACAAAATGGCTTGGTAATTTATGTAAAGGAGATTTAGGAATTTCCTTTAAATACAATAAACCAGTAGCTACAGTGATTGGTGAAAATATGTGGATTTCCTTTGCGATTGCTGTTATTGCAACCATTCTTCAATTTCTAATTGCTATTCCGTTAGGAATTTCAAGTGCTACGCATCAATATTCAGTAAGAGATTATATGGTAACAATTTTTACTATGATTGGAATATCCCTGCCTACCTATTTTTTTGCAGCAATTGTAATAAAGGTGTTTTCGGTAAATTTAGGATGGTTCCCGTCGAATGGTTTAATTTATGCTTCCGCAAACTATGAAGATACTTTCATAGGAGCTCTTACTAAATTTGGTGATATTGTTCATCATTTAGTTTTACCAATTTCTGTTAGTGTAATTTTATCAATTGGTGGACTAATGAGATATACAAGAACTAATACTCTTGAAGTATTAAATGCGGATTATATTAGAACAGCTCGTGCTAAAGGCTTATCAGAAAAGAAAGTAATTTATAAACATGCTTTTAGAAATACAATGATACCACTAGCCACTTTACTTGCGGGAATTTTACCATCCCTATTTGGTGGTATGATGATTACAGAACAAGTATTTGGTATTGATGGAATTGGACGGCTTGCTTATCAAGCATTAAGAGAGGGTGATATTCCTTTTGTAATGGGATATAATATGTTCCTAGCCATCTTAACTGTTATAGGAACTTTGTTTTCTGATATTATGTACTCAATTGTAGACCCTCGTGTAAAATTAGGTAAATAGGTGACTTATGAATAAAATAGAAGAAATAAAACAAGAGACTATTAACCAAGAAGAAAATACATCAGAAAGTATACCTGAACAAACGTATAAAGAAATGAGTCCATTAAGGTTAGTTTTAAGAAGATTTTTTCGTTCAAAATTGTCTTTAGTTGGAATTATTTTAATTGTTGCTTTATTTTTGTTTTCTTTTTTAGGTCCAGTTGTATATCAAAAATGGGGAGAAGAAACTGTTGATAGAACTCAAAAAATTCAAAAAATTGAGACTACACATACTTTTATTGATAATAATGGTAATGAAATAACTGTCATCCAAGTATTAGAACATATCAATGAGATTAATGATTATGATAATCCTAGTAAAGAGCATTTATTAGGAACCGATGATAAAGGAATGGATATTTTTGTAAGGTTAATGTATGGAGGAAGAATTTCTTTAACAATTGGATTTATTGTTGTTATTTTAGAAACTTTGATTGGAATATTATTAGGCGGATTAGCAGGATATTTTGGTGGATGGGTTGATCAATTGATTATGAGAATTGTTGATATTTTCAATTGTATTCCGACATTGCCAATTCTTTTAATCGCCTCTGCAATGATTGAATCATGGGAACTTGACCCAGATAAAAATATTTATATATTGATGGTTATTATAACAATTTTTGGTTGGAGTGGAGTAGCACGAATGGTTAGAGGTCAAATTTTATCATTACGTGAACAAGAATATATTACAGCAACTGAAGTGATGGGACTTCCTATTTGGCGTAAAATATTTAAACATTTGATTCCTAATGTTATGCCTCAATTGATCGTTAGTATGACTCTTGGTCTTGGTAGTGTTATCTTATATGAATCTACTCTTAGTTATTTAGGTTTGGGTGTTCAGCTGCCAAAAGCAGCATGGGGTACAATGATTTCTACTGCAAACGATCCTCAAATTTTAAATTATCATATGAATATGTGGTTACCAGCTGGTATTATGATTGTAATTGCGGTATTAGGCTTTAACTTTATTGGTGATGGACTTCGTGATGCTATGGATCCCAAAGCTAAGAAATAGGTGAAAGATATGGAGAAAAAAACTAAAAAAACTTCAAATTATATTTCTATCAAAGAAAGTAGAGCAATTATCAAATACAATATTAAACAGATGAAATATTATGAAAATCTAAAACGTCAAAAACGTGATGAATCTGAGTATATCACTAGTATGAAAGATCCCAATAATATTATTGAAATTGATAATTTAAAAACATGTTTTTTTACTGATAATGGAACGGTTATGTCGGTTAATGGTGTTTCCTTTTCCATTCCTAAAAATAAAATTGTAGGTGTTGTTGGAGAATCAGGTTGTGGTAAAAGTGTAACTTCACTTTCAATTATGCAATTAGTACAATCTCCCCAAGGACAAATTGTTGACGGACAAATTAAATTTAATTATGAAGAATTAGGCTATGATGAAGATGGAACTAAAAAAGCATATGATATTACAAAAATGCCTTTAAAAGAAATTCATAAAATTCGTGGCAAAGATATTACAATGATTTTTCAAGAGCCAATGACTAGTCTAAATCCTGTATTTACTATCGGTTATCAACTTGATGAGGTTAGTTTCATTCACAATAAAGAAATTACAAAAGAAGAGGCTAAAAAACATAGTATTGATATGTTAAATAAAGTTGGAATATCAATGCCAGAACATGTATATGATTCTTATCCTCATGAATTATCAGGAGGGATGAGACAAAGAGTGATGATTGCGATGGCTCTGGCTGGGAATCCTAAGTTAATTATTGCCGATGAACCTACAACAGCGTTAGATGTTACAATTCAAGCGCAAATTTTAGAATTATTGAAAGATTTGCAAAAAGAACAAGGTTGTTCAATCATGTTGATTACTCATGATTTAGGTGTAATTGCAGAAATGGCTGATGAAGTTGTCGTTATGTATGCTGGTCGTGTTATTGAAAAAGGTACTTCTAAGGAAATTTTCCATAATCCACTGCATCCATATACTATTGGTTTACAGAAAAGTAAGCCATTGATTACTTCTAATTCAAATGAACCACTTTATTCCATTCCTGGTCAAGTACCAAGTTTAATTAATTTACCAAATAGTTGTTATTTCAAGAATCGTTGTAATAAATGTATTGCTAAATGTACTGGTGAATATCCAAAATTGATTAAAGTAAGTGACAGTCATTATGTAGCTTGTTATTTGTATGAACAAAAGGAGGAAAATTAAGTGGATAAAATGACAGAATTTATCTTAGAAGTAAATAATTTAAAAAAGTATTTTCCTTTGGATAAAAATTTATTTGGTAAACCTGCTAGATATTTAAAGGCTGTTGATAATGTTAGTTTTAAATTAAAAAAAGGAACTACCATAGGGGTAGTTGGTGAATCTGGTTGTGGTAAAACAACGCTTGGAAGAACGATTTTAAAATTATATCATCCTGATGGTGGTGAGATTTTCTTTAATGGTGAAGAATTAACTCATTTGTCAAAATCTCAAATGCAAAAATATCGTACAAAAATTCAATTAATTTTTCAGGATCCTTATTCAAGTTTGCCACCACGGATGACAGTCGGAAATATTATTTCTGAAGCTGTAAAGGTTCATCATATTGTTCCAAAAGATGAAGTAGCAATGTATGTTCAAGAAATTATGAAAAAATGTGGATTACCACCACAATATTATGATCGATATCCTCATGAATTTTCAGGAGGACAACGTCAACGGATTTGTATTGCTAGAGCATTAGCTGTAAAACCAGAATTAGTGATTTGCGATGAACCAGTTAGTGCTTTAGATGTATCAATACAAGCGCAAATCATTAATTTATTAAAAGAATTGCAAAATAGTATGGGACTTACCTATGTATTTATATCTCATGATTTATCAGTAGTGAAATATATCACCGATCAAGTAATGGTAATGTATTTGGGTAATGTAATGGAATTAGGTGAAACTGATGAAATATTTGATAATCCTCTTCACCCTTATACACAAGCATTATTTTCAGCAGTACCAGTACCCGATCCAGATGTAAAAATGAAAAGAATTATTTTAAGTGGTGATATTCCTTCGCCTGCTAACCCTCCTAAGGGGTGTAAATTTCATACTAGATGTTCTAAATGTATGAAAGTTTGTAAATATAATGAACCAAAATATATTGAAGCAACTAAGAATCATTTTGTTTCATGTCATTTATATGATCAAGAAATAATGAATAATTTAAGTTTTTATGATAAGGAATATGATGAAATGATGGCAAAGGAAGCCGAAATGAAAGAAAAAGATAAGAAAGATAATGAAAAAGAATAAAAAAGAAAAATTTGTTGATGATGGAAGAACAATCTATAATATGGATGTAGATGGTCTTCCTAATAGACGAAACAAGAATAAGGTATATGTAACAAAAGAAGAAAAAAAGTTAATCATTCAAACAGCTTTAAAACATTATATACCAATTTTATTTGGTGTAATTGTATGTTTCTTTTTAGCAATGTTACTTATAAAATTATGGCTTGGATAATATAACAGGAGGAAAAAATGAAGAAAAAAATAATATCTTTTTTTGTAATTCTCTTTTTGTTGATTGCTTGTGTTTCGTGTGAAAAGAAAAATCAAGGTATCGTAGATGGTGTTATTGATTCTAATAACCCTCAAAATTTACAAATTTTACGTAGTGACTTGAAGTTAACACAAGAACAAGTAATGTCACAAATGAAAGCAGATAACATAAAAAAGAACAATGGATATGTTGATAATGATGAAATTATTACTTTAATTCAGTTAGAAGATGAAGCCTTAATAGATTCATATATCAATACATATTCCGATAAATCCGATTCGGTTGCTGAATTTGCAACATCAAGTATAGGAAAAAATAAAACATTAAGAATAAAACAAAAACAAGAAGCATTGATAAATGAACTAAAAGCCAAAGAGTTAATTCTTAGTGTTGAATATCAATATACAACAATTATTAATGCAATTGCAGTAAAAGTGACTTATAAGAATTTTAAAAAGTTAGCAAAACTAGAAAATGTGGAAGCTGCATATATCACTGATACATATAATCTACCACAATCAGTTGATGTTGAAACATCAGCAGTTGAAAATATTGTTGATGTATATCCAACAGGAATCTTTAATTCTAGTAGTGTTAAGTTTACAGGTGAAGGAACAGCTGTTGCTATTTTAGATTCAGGATTTGATTGTAGTCATAGTGTTTTTTCTAAACAACCAAGTGTTCAAATGATTACAGATAAAGATATTGCGGCAATTTTAAATCAGACAAAAGCGGCTGCCTTATCAAGTGGTTTAGAATTATCAGATGTTTACTATAGTAGAAAAATTCCTTTTGTATATGATTATGCTGATAAAGACCATGATGTATTCCCATATGATTCAGAACATGGCACTCATGTTGCAGGAATCATTGGTGGTTCTGATGATACAATTACGGGGGTTGCAGTCAATACGCAATTGGTATTACAAAAAGTGTTTCCTGATTTAAATGATGGTGCAGATACACAAGATATTTTAGCTGCTTTAGAAGATGCGGTTTTACTCGGTGTTGATGCAATTAATATGTCACTTGGGTCATCTTGTGGTTTTAGTAGAGAACAAGATAATGATGCAATTAATGAAATATATGATAAAATTAATGAAAGTGGTATTAGTTTAATCACAGCAGCTAGTAATAGTTATAGTTCTGCTTTTGGTGGAGAACAAGGTAATACAAATATGGTTACTAATCCTGATTCAGGTACTGTTGGCTCACCATCAACTTATTATGCAGCATTATCTGTAGCTTCAATTAGTGGAACTAAAAGCAAATATATTGTTGGAAATGATGCGCAAATTTTCTTCTTTAAAGAATCAAATGATATTAATGGTAATGAAAATGATTTTTTCAAAGAAATTGGTTTGAAAGAAGGAGAGACTAAAACCTTTGAATATGTTACTGTTCCTGGTGTTGGTTTACAAGTAAATTATAGTACTTTAGGTGATTTGACAGGAAAAATTGTTTTAGTTAGACGTGGAGATAATACCTTTGAGGAGAAGGCTCAAAATGCTAAAAATGCAGGAGCTTTAGCTTGTATCATCTATAATAATGTTGAAGGTGATATTTCGATGTCAATGGGTAAAAGTGATCATATACCAACTATCTCGATTTCAAAAGATGATGGAGTAAAATTAGCTAGTAAAGACAAAGGAACCTTGACAATTAGTTATAATTATCAAGCAGGCCCATTTATGTCTGATTTCTCTAGTTGGGGTCCTACACCATCTTTAGAATTAAAACCAGAAATTACTGCTCATGGTGGAAATATATTATCATCAGTCCCTGGCGGTGGGTATGATCAAATTAGCGGTACTTCAATGGCTGCACCTAACCTTTGTGGTATTGTAGTTTTAATTAGACAATATTTAAAAGAACAATATCCATCTTATACAGCTAAAGAAATATCCGTTTTAACTAATCAATTATTGATGTCTACGGCAACTATTATTAAAAACGAAGAGGGAAATCCTTATTCTCCTAGAAAACAAGGAGCGGGTCTTGCTAGTTTATATAATGCAGTAAATACAAAAGCGTATATTACTGTAGATGGTAGTGATCGCACGAAACTTGAATTATTTGATGATCCTAAAAGAACTGGTGAATATACAATGGAATTTAATGTTGTAAATTTATCTAATACAACTGTTAGTTATAATTTAGATTTAGTTGGAATGACAGAAAGTGTTTCATCATCTGATTCAAAACATGTTGCTGAAATGTCACAAATTTTAAATGGAAATGCAAATTTTGAAGTAATGAGTGGGGGAACTTTAAATGGAACAACTTTAAAAATTGAAGCCAACCAGATTGCAAAAGTAAAAGTACAATATAATTTAACTGCTGAAGATAAAAAACTTATTGATTCATTATTTCCATATGGAATGTTCGTTGAAGGATTTGTTAAATTAGTAGCAACTGATAGTAATGAAATTGATTTAAATGTGCCTTTCCTTGCCTTTTATGGTGATTGGACAGAAGCACCAATGTTTGATAAAACGTACTATGAAGTAGAAAAAGAAGCAAATGATCCATCTATAGATGAAGAAGACAAATTAAAAGCGGATTACTATGCTACAACTCCATATGGTTCATATTTTTATAACTATATTATTCCGCTAGGAACGTATTTATATGATATTGATACAACAAAATATGATTATATTAGTGCATCTGATGATAAAATTGCTATTTCTAATATTCTTGGTACAATTGATGGAATATCTTCTGTATATGGTGGATTATTAAGATGTGCAAAAGAAATGCGTTATAGTATTGTTGATAAATTAACAGGTGAAGTGGTATGGGAAAAAATTGATTATAATGCCAATAAGGCTTATTCTTTAGGTGGTTCACCTATTCCATATTATGATTTTTTAGATATCAGTTCATACCAATTAGGTTTAGTTAATAATCGCCAATATGAGTTCAAAATGGAGGCTTTATTAGATTATAAAGATGGTGGAATAAATACAAATGTTAGAAATACGTTTAGTTTTGATTTTTATGCTGATGATGAAGCACCAGTATTAAAAGATGCATCATATGAAAAAATATATGATAAAAATCTTAAAAAAGATCGTTATTATTTAACGCTTACAGTTTATGATAATCATTATGCTCAATCAATAACACCTATTTTATTTACTTCAAATGAAAGTTATACTTTCTTAACCGAAAATCCAATTCCTATTTATAGTGAAAAGGGTAAGGATAGTAAAGTTCGGTTTGAAATAACTGATCTTTTAGATGATATTTGTGAAGATGAATTAATCACTAGTGCACTGGCTTTTTCCATTGATGATTATGCTTTGAATTCTAACATCTATTTATGTCAACTTCCAGGAACTAAAGGTGATTTTAAATTCACAAAAGATGGGACACTTAGTGGAACTGATTTAGTTATTCTATCTGTTTATGAAGACGAAGTGGTTGATTTAACAAAATATCTTGCAACTGCAGATACATCAGTAGATGCAGATAAAGATTATTTAAAATATTTGTCTTGGTCATCATCAAACGAAGAAATTGCTCAAGTTAAAGATGGACAAGTAAAAGGCATAAAAGCAGGCAGAACAACCATTACAGTTCAAGAAGCAATGGATTTAAAACAAGCAGTTATTATTATTAATGTTAAAGAGCGTCCAACACAACGTTTATTAGCATCGCAAAAAAATCTAGCAGTCCAAAAAGATGTCGATAGTGCAAGTAATGAAAAAATTGAATCCATTCGGTTTTCTTATTTTAAAACCCTGTTTGCTTATTCAAGAGCTGCTCAAACCAGTGAAATTGGATCAACCGGAAGCAAAATTTTTATATCTAGTCTTCCATCTATTAACTTTTATCCAGGGGAAAGAATTCAGTTATTTTATGACTTAGATCCTTGGTATGTTGAAGATCAATATAAATTATCCTTTTCTTCAACCAATCCTTCAGTAGCAAGTGTAGATGAAAATGGTGTTGTTACTGGCCTTAAAAAGGGGAATACAACAATTGTTTTAAGCGTTGAAGGTTCAAATATTATGGCAAGAATTCGGATAACGGTTAAAAGTGAATTTGTTATTGAAGATAGAGTATTAGTTGCATATAAGGGTTTAGGTGGCGATGTAGTGATTCCTGATGATGAAGGAATATATGCCATTGGTGCTTATGCATTTTGTTTATATGAAACAGATAATACAGTAGATTTACCAGAAGATGATTATGATGCCAATAAGATCCCTTCTAGTAATACGACAATTAAATCGGTAGTCATTCCTAAGGGCGTTGAAGAAATCCAAAAATATGCTTTTTATAATTGTTCGGGTTTGGAAAAAGTTGTCATTCCTGATACTATTAAATATGTTAGAGAATATGCTTTTTATAAAGATGTAAAGTTAAAATCAATTAATTTAGAGAATGTTCAAACGATTGGTGCTTATAATTGTGAAGTATTAAATAATATTAATTTAGATAAAATTTATGCTATTGGCAAAAATGCTTTTGAAAATTGTACAGCACTTGAAAAGGTTGATATTAGTACTTTAAGAAATTCTGGTAAAGAGATATTTAAAGGATGCAAGTCTTTAAAAGAAGTAATATTTGCTGAAAATACTAAACTTTCATATGCAATGTTTGTTTCTTGTGGAATTGAACAAGTTACTTTATATGAAACAGTAGAAATTCCTGAATTTTGTTTTGCGAAATGTGAGAATTTAACTGATGTTTTTATTGAATCATCATTGGTTAAAATTTCTAAAGGTGCTTTTAGTGAATGTACAAAGTTAGTTCATGTTACCTTTAATGGTAGTGTTGATAAAATTGATGAGCAAACTTTTTATAAATGTACTTCTTTAAAAACAATTATGCTTCCTAATTGTGATGTTGAACTGGGTGCATATACATTTTATATGTGTGAATCATTAGAAGAAATTCAATTTGGTAGTAATACAAGATTAACTCATCTTTCTGGTTCAATTTTTGAAGGAACTGCGGTATCACAATTTGTAGTGGATGCTAATAATCCATATTATTGTGTTCAAGGTGGATATTTATTGAATAAAGATGAAAATACTATCATTTTTATCATACCTACTTGGAGTGAAAAAAATGTGATTATTCCCGATACAATTACTGTTATTGGTGAGGGAGCATTTAGTGGAATTGATATTGAACAAATTACAATTACGAATCCTCATACAGTAATAGAAGCTTTTGCTTTTACAAATTGTGCAAATTTAACTCATGTTTTCTTACCAGAACAAAATAATATTGTAATAAAAAAACGTGCTTTCAGTTATACAACAGCTTTGGTAGAAATTAGTAATTTAGATCAAGTATTAACAGTTGAAGAATATGCTTTTGCTAATAGTGGAATAAAAGAAGTAACTATTGGTAGTAATGCAACTTATGGTGAAGGTGCTTTTTATCAGTCATCAGTTGTAAAAGTAACAATTGGTAAAAATAGTATTTTTGGACTTGGTGCCTTTCAAAATTGCCAATATTTAACAACTGTTGTAATGCCTGAGGAAGGTAATGTGCATTTTGGTGTTGCATGTTTTGCAAATGATAGTAAATTAGCTGAGATTGATTTATCTAAAATTGATAATGTAATTGAGAAAGAGACATTTTATGGTTGTTCAAGTTTATCAAAAGCCAATTTAGAACATGTTGAAGAAATTGGCAATTATGCTTTCAGTGATTGTGCATCTTTAGTTTATTTACATATGCCAAAAGTTATTAAAATCGGTGAGGGTGCTTTTTCAAGATATGATGAAAATGGAGGTGCTCCTCAAATCTTTGATTTAATTTTACCGAATACTTTAAAAGTGTTATCCGATGGGGCCTTTTTAGGTTGTGAAGGATTAACAAAGGTAATTTTACCTGAATCTATTGAAGAAGTAGGTGATTATTTATTTGCTTATTGTATAAATTTACAAGAAGTAGAGTTACCAATCAATATGAAGTATGTTGGTTTATATAGTTTTGCAGGATGTAAATCATTAACAAATATTAATTTAGAACATGTTGAAGAGATTGCGGATTATGCTTTTACTTCATCTGAAATTTTACAAAAAGTCAACTTATCCAATGTTGTTACAATCGGTTTTGGTAGTTTTGCAAGTACAAGTCTTAGTGGCGATCATCAACTTGATAAATTACTAAGTGTAGGTGATTATGCTTTCCAAAACACTTATTTGACCACTTTTAATGCACCAAATTTAGAAAAAATTGGAATTGCTGCTTTTGAAAATAATCAATTATTAACATCATTTGTTTTTGGTTCAAATTTAAAAGAAGTGGGTAAGAAAGCTTTTGATGGATGTGCAAATTTAACTAGTTATTATTATGATGATACAAAAACTGGTCAGAAAGTTACTACTTTTAAACTAAATGAGTATGCTTATTTGAAAGATAGTATTTTATATACGAAACTTCCTAATGGTAAATATCAAGTATCGTCTATTCCTGGTGGGTTAAATGTTGATACTTTAGTTATTGATGAAGGAACTTATCGAATTGAAGATTTTGCGGGAAGTATGAATAAGTTTATTGAAAAAATTATTTTTCCAGATTCATTAAAAACGATTGGTAACTATGCATTTTATAAGTTTGAAAATTTAAAAGAAGTAGAATTTAAATCATTTACAGCACCGGCTTTTGAAGATGCATATAATAAGGCAGCCTCACTAGTTGAAACGGATCCAGGATATGAGTTATTACATAAATATTTTGATTTATTTGGGTATGAACTGTATTATTATACATTTATTGATTTAGTTGGTAAAAGAGAACCCATTCAAATGATTTTGCCGGCAAACACTGATATCGAAGGTTATGATTCAATTGTATATCAAGCTTATTTTGGAAAGGTTGAAAATGCTGAGAGATCTACGTATCAAGCAATGCATAAAAATATGATTACCTTCCTTGAAAAAGCAGAAAAAATAAATGATATTCAAATAGTTAATCTATCGCATGAGAAATTAATCAATGATGCCATTACTGCTTATAATGCCATTAAACAAGATCCAACAATTTTTGGGATTGATTTAGAAGATTGGAATAATCTTGTTGATAAAGTATTTGAATCAAAAACGACTTTGATGCAAATTAAATTATCTAAAGCTTCATTAGAGGTTCAAAATTTACAACAAGAAATTAATAATTTGCCGACGACATTTACTATTGGTTTATTAGATACATTAAAAGAAATCTCAAGCAAAATCAATAATTTAAAAGCAGATGATAAATTAATTTTGGATCTAACAAATTATAATAATTTAGTTTCATCTTATAATGAATATATAGCAAATGTGGAAACGGAGATTATGCCAACAATCAAAGCAATTGATAATACAATCGTTTATGTAGTGTTATCTACTCTTGCTAGTTTATCGGCAATTGCAATGGTATTAGTTAGTAAAAAGTTTTTATTTAAATAGGAGGGCTATATGAAAAAGAAAACAATTATAATTATATCTATTTGTATAGCTGTCGCTATTGGAATAACAATCTTATGTATATGTTTATTTGGTGGAAAATTGAACAAACATATAAAATATATTGATAAATCGATGCAACAAGTTAAGTCAATAGATACAACATTATCGGTTACTGATACGGAAATATTGGTTTATCAATATATTAAAGAAGTTGATTTAATGGAAGATAATAGTGCAGTTATAACGACAAATAATAGAACTTTGGGTTCTAGTTATGAATTAGGGAATTCCATTCATACTGAAAAACAAGAAAATATCAATCGTAATGATTTGTTTAAAATGTGTTTAGAAAAGAAATATTTTTCTGATTATCTAATAGAAGATGGTGTTTTGACCTTTGATGTTTCTAAAGAAAATATCAGTAAAGTATTCAATACTGAAAATTTTGAAATTACAAATGATGCAACCTTTACCTTTACTTTTAAAAATAAACAATTGGTATCAATGAATTGTGTATTTCAAACGCTATCTTTAAAAAATGTCAATATTGATGTTACTTATCAATATTAAGGAGGATGAAAATGAGAAAAATTTTAACAATACTATTAACATTTTTAGGTCTTTTAACGATTTCTTCATGTAAATCATGTAAGAAAGAAACATTAGCTACACCTACTAATCTTACGATTAGTGAAGAAGGTCTAATTACTTGGGATAAAGTAGCTAATGCTAGTGAATATGTAATTTATATCAATGATAATTCATATAATGTTTCTAAAAATGAATATCAAGTAAGTGATTTAACAAAAGATTTTACTTATTATGTATATGCCAAAGGAACGAATTATTTAGATTCAAAGCCGACTGATAAAAAGGTATATAAGGCAGAAGTGAAACCACCAGTCATTTTAGATCCAATTACAATTGGGATTAGTGGACCATCAGAAGTAAAGTCAGAACAAAGTATCAAACTAACAGCTAATGTGGAAGGTACAGATAATAAAGAAGTGACTTGGTCAATTAAAGATGATGTAGAGTATGCAAGCATAACCCAAGATGGTACTTTGACAGCAGAAGCTGTAAATGGGGATACAATTATTGAAGTAATTGCGACTAGTAAATATGATTCAACCCAATCAGCTTCTAAAATAATTACAATTGTTGCGAAACCGGTTTTAACCCAAGCAATGTTAGATGCCTTAAATCAAGATAAAATTTCTTTTGAAGGGTATATTAATATTAGTTTATATACCATTGGTTTATTTGAAAAATTAGAATCAACTTATGTTACTGATGTCAAAACAGCAATGGATGGAACAAATTGGTTTGCACAATATGAAAATGGTGACACAGGAACAATTATGAGCTTATACTACAAAAACAACAAGAATAAAGCATGTCAAGTAGGTGTAAGTTTTATGAATGAAGAAGAATATTTTCCAATGTTAGATGATTTAGGTAATGAAGTATCATTTATTGATTCGGGATTATACAATGGATTAAAAAATTTAACTGTTGATGATTTTACTTTTAATTTAGAAACTTGGCGATATGAATATACAGGAAGTGATAAAACATTACCATCTAAAGTTCTTGCTGCATCAAATCCGTATGATTTTGTTCCAACTGGTTTTGCCTTAATTATTGAAGAATCTGAAATTATGGGAATTTATTCAAAAAGTGAGCCAGATTATTCATTAGTAGATGGATACAAAGGAATTCAAGAACTTATTGTAACAATAAATTTAGGAGATTCTGTGAGTGTACCTACAATATCTAAATATGATCACGAAGATATTCATGATGATTTACAATTAGCAATTGATAACATGAATGCTCTTACTTCTTATACATTAGATTTTAAAGAAATTACAGCTTCTTATATGTCATCTGGTGTTGTAGAAAGTGGATTTACGGAATATATTACAGGTACTGATTGCTATTTTGCTCCATATAATGTTAAATATGATTCACAATTAAATGAAATTCATACATATTTAGAGAATGCAAGTTATGGCTATAAGAAAATAAATGACAATCTATACAATACGTATTATCAAGATACTGATGGTGCATATTATGCTTCTCGTGCATATCAAAGTGATTTTAGCTTAGCTAAACCAACATTTGCATTTGCAGCAGAAATTTTTAGAACTTATTATGAAAATCCAGAAGATGGTACAATAACTTATTATGTTGACGATGTGATGAGCCCTGTTGCTTCAACTTTCTATTATGGAGTGGGTAATGATATTAATTTATATGGTATTTTTGCAACTCGTGGTTATATATCAACAAGCGAATCGTTTACTCCATATGTGGTTGTTAAAGATGGATATATTATTGAAGCGTGCTTTTATTTTTATATTGGTTCAATCTATGGTGTAGTAGAGCTTAAGTATGATGAGTTTAATACTACTACTTTACCAGAGAATGTAAATGTTGAATTTGAAGCAAGAGAAGTTCCAAGCTCTTGGAATGAGTTAACAATTGAGGTGACTAGTGGATCAGATCCAACAACTGAAGATGAATATACTGCTAATGCCTTAGATTATTTGAAGAGATATTTTGAAAATGATAATATTGATAATGAATTGCCTTTCTTTGGTAACGCCCTAGGTGATACTTATGGTTTTGGCTTAACAACTATTTATATTCCTAAAGGGCAGGATAAAGTGAAGAATGCAATTGTTTTCTACTATGATGTACCTCTTGATATCAATTATACAATTGATTCATCATTAAAAGAGGTAGAAAATTATCTATTGTCTCTTGGTTTTGTAAGAGATAGTAATGGTAATTTTAAAAAAGGCAATATTAATATTGCTCCAACCGATTATAGTTTAGATTTACTAATCTATGTTTGGAAAGATTAATTTTAGAAAGGAATATATATGAATATGAAAACAAAACAATTTATTACTAAAAATTTTATATTTGTATTAGCAGTTTTACTATTAATGGCTTTTACCGGATGTAAAAAAACTTATGAAGTAAAATTTGATAGTGCAGGTGGCAGTTCGGTTGAAACACAAGAAGTCAAAAAGAACGGAACAGTTACAAAACCGGCTAATCCTACGAAAGAAGGATATGAATTTGAAAATTGGCTATTGGATGGAACAGCTTATGATTTTAATGCTAAAGTTACATCTAGTTTTACATTAGTTGCTTCTTGGAAAGAAGTTGTTAATCCTCAAAAAGCTACAATTGAAATTACATCAGATAAAGATGTGATGGAATATAATGGTTCAATTAAGTTTGAAGTAACGGTTACTAATGCAAATAATAATGCATATACCTTATCTACGAATTATGATGATTTAGTACAAATTGAAAATAATGTTTTAACTTTGAAAACAGAGATTACACTTGATAAATTTGTTACTGTAACAGCAACTTTAACTGAAGATCCTACCGTTAAAGCATCAAAATCAATTACAATTAAAGCGCCAATTGTTGAAGGACAAGTTGGAGAATTGACATCAGATATGTTAAAAGAAATTGGTAATCAAAGTATAACTGTAACTGGTGTTTTAACAGATTATTATAGAGATTTTAAAAATAGTGCTAATAATAGTACAAATGCTTATGATATGGTTGTTAAAATGAATGATGGTGTTTGGTATGGTGAATGGAATCATCAACTTGCAGTAGACAATAAAATGGTAGATTATTATCGTCGTAGTGAAAAAGATGGATATCGTGATTCATATGGAAATGTTGGTCATGCATTAGAAAGATTATATATCAATAAAAATAATGAGTTAGCATCTGCTATTGAAAAAAATTATAATAGTTTTCCTGTTCTTTGGGAACAACAACATTTATGGAATCATCTTGCAAATTTACAAATAACAAAATTTAAATACGATGCAGAAAATGATGTATATGAATATAAGGCTGATTTGACACAAGAATCTGATTTATATTTAATGACTTACTTATCATTCTCACTTACTCCAGTATTATCTGACACATTAGATAAATTATATTTAAAGGTGGAAAATGGTAAAGTAACACAATTGTTAGCTCAAACAGAAATTTTATATTATGGTAGCAATACAGAAGAAGATCCAGATGCGATGAGTTATTCTGATGTTAAAATTTCTTTCAGTAATGTTGGTACAACTGTCGTTGAAAGTCCTAAACCTTTTGATGCTCCAGATTATGCAGACAAATTACAAGCTGCTTTAGAAAAAATGCAAAACGCTAAAAACTATACATTTAGAGCAGCAGATACACAAACAAGTGCTCCTTCAGGAGATAGTGGAGATTATGAACTTTCTGCAACTTCTTTTGCAGCAAAAGGTGCTTTAGTATCATTAGCAGTAAAAGATTTTGTATCAAGTGTAGGAACTGTAGGATGCTATGGTCTTGTAACTGAGGATGCAATATTATTTGCTAATACTGGTAAATATTCATATTCAATGGATGGAAATGATTATTTTACTAATTATTCTGGATATAAACAAAATACTGATGGTACATATGATGAATTTAAATATAATTCAACACTTGGTGCTTTAGAAGGTACCAAAAAGGTAAATGGTAATATTTTTGATGTAATGCCAAAATTTGATTTATCACCTAACATTTTTATATTTGAAACTTCTTCAATTAAAAATGGGGTGACAACTTATACATTTAGATTAAATGAAACTGCTATTGCAAGAGATGTTGCAAAAGAACTTTCTGCATATAAATATGCTGCAAATGCTTCATCATCTTCATCTACAGCATTTAGAATAGTTGTTAGTGACAATGGTGATTTAGTTTCAACAACTTTCCCTTATGATCTTGTTAGCGGAACTTATATTGGATATTGCACAACTACATATTCAAATGTAGGTACAACTGCTCTTGAAGAGGACACATTTACAGGTTATGTTCCTCGTGTTGTTAAAACTTCATGGGATCAATACACTACAAAATATTATAGTCCTGATTGCTCAACACTTACATCTCGTGATGAAAATACTGCAATTGTTTTAGAAGATGCTTATGGTGTTGCCGCAAGTAGCATCCCAGATCCAACTGTATTCTTAACTGCTTTTGGTGATAATATTAGTGGACCATTCTTTGATTGGAAAGAAAAAGGTGTTGATTCTGATGGAAATCCAATTTATAGTAAATTTATTAGTATTGTGGCAAGTTCGACTGATTTTGATGAAAATGCGAAAATTTTAAATTTTGATGAGATTATTGAAGTTTTAGGTGAAGAATTAGAAAAACTTGGTTTCCAACTTTCTATTGCTAATACTGATACATCAGGTGGTGAACTTGGTCAAAGTAACCGATATGTATGTTATGTAAATGAGGATATTCAAATTGTAATTGAAAATAATCACACCAAATATTTCTGGATTTATTTTTATAAAACTGGAGAATGGACTCTTAAATAAAAAAGAAAGTAGAGGTCGTTAATGAAGAAAAGATTATTAGTATTTATTACTGCTATTATCTTTAGTATCTTTTCGTTAAATAGTTGCTCTCAAAAAAATTGTTCAGGGGATAATCCTCCCCCTGAACCTTCTGATGTAATTGTTGTTCAAGTTTTAAAAGAAAGTATCGATATTAAAGATACGCAAGTTAGTCATTATAAATATAATGATTTGTTTAAAATATTAGTTAATAATGTTGAGCAAGTGGTGTTAGATTCTTATATTGATTTTTCTCAAGTACAGTCTACTCCTGGAAAATATGAGGTGTTTTGTAAATACAAAGAAGAATCAGCAACTCTAAAAGTGAATGTTGTTGAAACCATTTATGATCTTACGCTCAGCAAAGAAGAAATCACTTTGAAACAATCAGCAAGTTTAACCTATGATTATTTAAGTTTATTTAGTGCATCAATTGATGGAGTTAAACAAGAGATTAAAGAAGAACAAATAGAAACTAATCTAAAAAACGAAGAAGGCACGTATCAATATACGGTTCGTTTTAATGGTATCGTTAAGACGCTTACGATTCATATTATTCCTGATCATCATTTAGAAGTTATTTTATCTTATCCAATCTGTTATCTAGAAATCAGTCAAGTTGCTACTTTTGACTACACTCAATTATTTAGTTTATATATTGATTATCAAGCTACCCAAATTGATATGAGTATGATTGATATATCATCAATAGCAAATCCTGTGATAGATACGCAATATCAAATAGTTTTTGAATACCAAATGGATGAAATTAGGGTAAGTGAGACGGCAATAGTACAGGTTGTTGAAGATGAGCAAATAGTTATTACTGCAAAACATGTTGTAACTTATCCCAATGATGCATTTATTGATTTAAAATCTTTATTTGAAATTAAAAAAGGTGATGAAATTATTCCTGTAACTTCTGATATGATTGAAGGAGCAATTGATTATTCAAAGGCGGGGAATAGTGAGATTAAGTTAACTTATCAAGGCCAAGAAGTAGTTGCAATAGTTGAGGTAAGATTGGGTGTTGTGATTGATTACCATACATCAGATACCATAATTATAAAAAAAGGTACTAATCAACAAAATTATGCTTTTGAAAATGATTTTGAGGTGACGATTAATGGCATTCGGTTTGATCAAATACAAAGTTCTTATTTTGATTTATCAGAAGTAGATTTTGATAATGTAGGAACATATCAGGTAACATTAACTATTCCTTATAATGATAAAGCCTTATCCTTATCAGGTGTAAAATGGACATATTACGAAAAGACAATTGAATATATTGTTGTTGAAAATGAATATAAAATTACGATTAAAGATGATGATTTAATAATTAATAAAGATGACTTGAAATATAATATATATTCTAATTTAGAAGTAATAATTAACAACAGAAATCAAACTTTAGTTGAAAATAAGGATTATGTAGATATTATATCTTGTTATGTAGAATTGCTTTCAGATCCAATAGATTATAATGATTTAGGTCGTCAACTTGTTGAAATTGCTGTTTATGTTAATGGTCCAAATAATGAACCCGTAATTGTTTCTTATACTGTCACTATTAAATCAGAATTAGAAGTTATTGCAAGTGATAAAGCAATTTTTACTGGCACTACACTTTATACAAAAGATTTATTTAAAATTGTAAATGGCAAAGAAGAAATAGAAGTTACAAATGAAATGATTAGTGGTAAAGTTGATTGCTTTACTCCAGGTATTTATTATGTAACAATTAGTTATCAAGGAATTGAAAAGACATCAAAAGTTGTTGTTTTTGATAATAAAATGATGGGTACATATAAAACGAATTTAACAACAATTCCTCAATCCGAAAGTACAGAAGAAGATGATTATGGAATTCAAACAGAAAAACCAACCATTCTTGGTGATTTTATTGTCAGTGATGATGGAACAATGATATTATCTGGTACAAAACTAGAATTAATTGGTGGCAACAATGAGACAACGATGCAAGTAATGTATGGTAGAAACATTTATAATCTATATTATATTGAACCTGGTATTGTTGTTTTTATTCCATTAAATGAGATGAAAATGTCCTATAATGATAATAGTAGACCAATGATTTATTTTAATGATAGTGTATGGTCTTTAGAAGATAGAGTCGTGATTAATTCAACATCTTTACATGTATTACAACTTACTTATACTGGTTATAGTATAGATTTATTTCAAATTAAATCAAAATTAGACAATACAACTTATTGGTATGGTTTAAGAATTGCTTTAGTTGAAAAAAATTCTGTTGATACAGTTTATGAAGTCTCTTATGGTGAAGTACAATTTGTTGAAACCTTTGATCAATTTCCGGGTTCTTATTATCATTTTGAATTTAAAGAAGATAGATATTATATGCAATTGCAAACACCTACTTTAGGAAAAATTCAAAAAGAAAATAATGAAAAAAAATATGCCAATACGACTTTTGTAGGTACCTATAATGGGAAAGAAGCTACTTTGGTTTCTGATTCAAATGAGGGGTTCTCATTAATTCAAGATTCGGTAAGGATATTTAATGTTACATCCTATGAGATAAGTAAAATGAAAAATGGTGGAGTAAATTAT
>OGQX01001273.1_pt1 | contig 23660 bp, 31 predicted proteins | sample 1553291 | NCBI WGS metagenome assembly OGQX01 (sample SAMEA2580030, study PRJEB22360) | human gut metagenome | biome: human gut; feature: human-associated habitat; material: faeces | place: Denmark | collected 2008/2010
TGAATGAATAAGAATCTACGGTAGCGACTATCGGAAGTTAAGTCTGTGGAGAATAGAGGATACTCTGTCTATGAAGCAGAAAGCCCAGGAGGTAACGACTGGAACATGAAAATTTATTTTTCATTTTGTTCTGCGGCTAGATTTTCGTATCGTTTTACTTTTTGATCATTTTTTTCTAGTTCTCTTGCCATTTCTTTTTGAACAAAGATGATTTTTTCTTTATTGGCAGCAAGTTCTTCTTCCATGGTAATGATCGTGGTTAATAATTCTTTATATTCTGGTAAATCTTGGTAGATACTAAAATCATGTTCGAAATTTTTATGAATTTCTTGAATATCCACAAGGCTTTTTTCTACTAAATCTGTTACTGAACCAACATCATTTATTGCGCTTAAAATTTCATCTTGATAGTCTTTGATATCACTTGTTAAAGTAACTTCTTTTATTTCTTTAGGATTTAATAATTCTCTTAAGATATTTATAGCTAAAACTCCTTCTATTGCCATTAATCCTATCGATTGTTTAAATGGTTTCTTTTTTAATAGAGCCATCATCAGTAGAATCTGTGCCATTAGAGAAAGTGAACTCTTTAATCTTGTTTTAACATTTTCTGTTACGTGAACAGTTTCTGCTACTTTAGTTTGTATTTCTTCTAAGGCAAGATTAGCTTCATCGATTAATCGCTGAAGTAGGGTGGTTGTTTTTTCGATTTCTAAACATTCGGTTTTTAACTTTTCAAAGTCTTGATCACGTAGATCTAGTTCATTTTGTTTTTCTTTTACTTCTATCTCTAATTCGTCGCGAGCTTGTTCAAATAGAATAATTTTTTTCATAATAGATAAATATTCGGGGTCATGTTTGAAATCTTGAACTTGATCGATAATTATTTCTTTAGACACTTGTTGCTTATAGTTTTCTACAAGATATGTTAAATAATCATCGTGTAGCTGATAGATGTTTTCTAAATCGATAGTATCGACGAGAACTTCTAATTCACGTTTGATTTTTTCTAGTTGATCTAATAGTTTTTCTATTTCTTGTGATAAGTATTTTGCATCTTCACTGTATTGAACTTCGTCTACTTCTTTTTCTAATAAATAGTATTCAGCGAATAATTTATCTAATTGATATTGATTTTCTTTGATTAAATTTTCTAATTCTTGAATAACTTTTAGTTCCCAAAGAGGATTTTCATTTTGAGGTAAAGTGCTTTCTTGAACAGTAGTGGAAGTATTTTTTTCTTCGGAAAAATCGTTTTCTAGTAATTCTGTATCTTCTTTATATGGTATACCTGCTTTTGTTTTTTTTCTTTGGTTGTTTGCTTTTGGTTTCTCTTCATGATTTATATTTTGTTCTTTTATTTCTTCTTTTTGTTTTGGAATCTCAACTGGCTTGCTTTTTTTTGGTTCTTTTTGAGCGTTGTTTATACCGTTTATATTTTTTCTTTCTAGGTTTTCTTCTTTATTTTCAAGAGATACTTGGTTATCGAATGTTTTTGGTGAAGAGGGTGCCTTTGTTAACTCTTCTTTTTGTAATACTTGTTTATCTTTCTTTTTTGTTTCTGGAATGGGTGCGATTCCCGCTTTTTTTCTTCTTTGGGGTGGTTCTTTTCTTTGCTCTTTTTTAGGTGAGTTGTTGGCAATGAGCTGTTTTTCTTTTTCTTGTTTTTCCTTTTTCTCAGCAAGCGTCTTTTCCTCTGACATTTGTTCTGATAATTTTCTTTTTCTTTGTCTATTTTTTTTAGTCAGTATTAGATCTTTTTTTCCGCCTTTAGCGCCTTTTCCTTCTTCAAACATAGAATCCCTTCTTTTTCAACTTACTGTATTATACTCGATTTTTTAGTAGTCTGTAAATATTTTCTGTTGTGAAATGTACATTATATATTTATCCTATATCTACTTTAGTATTGTCTATTTATAATATCATAAAATTATCTATAGTTCACGGAGTTTATGAACAAATTTCGAAAATTTATGGTTAAAATAGAAGCTAGATTTAGAAAAAAATTGTCAAAAAGTGAAAAATATTGTATAATGATGAAGTCAAAAAGGGAGGAGTCATTATGGAAAAGATATATATTTTTGGACATCAAAGACCGGATACAGATTCCGTGACTAGTGCGATTGCGTTATCGTATTTGAAAAATGCATTAGGTTTTAATACTGAGCCTAGAGTACTTGGTGAAGTTAATCGTGAGACCCAATTCGTTTTGGATTATTTTGGCGTTAAAGTACCTAAATTACTAAACGATGTCAAACTACAATTAAAGGACTTAAACTATCATAAGAATTATGCGATGAATCAGAATTCTTCTATTGGTGAAGTATATCAATATTTATTGGATAAGGGAATTACTGGTGTACCAATTGTTGATGATGGTAATAAATTCGTTGGATTAATTACGGTTAAGATAATTGCGAGAAATATGATTAATGGTAATTTCAATGATTTAAATACTTCATATGATAATTTACTTAAGACTTTAGATGGGGAAGAAGTTCTTCGCTTTAATGATGAAATACAAGGAGAATTAGTTACTGCTGCTTATCGTAGTACGACTATTTTTAGCCAAGTTCACTTAGAGCCTAAGCATATTTTGATCGTAGGAGATCGTCATAGTGTGATTGAATATGCGATCGAGAATAAAGTAAAAATGATGATCATCGTAGGAGATGGAGAAATTAAGGAAGAACACTTACAATTGGCTAAGAAAAATAAAATTAATATTATTCGTACAAAATTGGATACTTTCCATACTTGTAAATTGATTAATTTAAGTAATTATGTAAAGACTTTAATTTCTGGAGATCGTCCTTATACATTTGAAGAATCTTACTACTATGATGATTTTATTGCTAAGACTTCAAAGCTAAAACATAATAATTATCCAATTATTGGAAAAAATGGAACTTGTAAAGGGTTAATTAGAATTACCGAAATCACGGATATTCGTAGAAAGAAAGTTATTTTGGTTGATCATAACGAATTTGAACAAAGTGCTGAAGGATTAGATGAAGCTGAGATTGTAGAAATTGTTGATCACCATAATATTGGTACCATTTCTACTCGTAATCCGATTAATTTCCGTAATATGGCTGTAGGTAGTACCAATACTATTATTTATTATTTGTATAAAGAAAATCATATCGATATTCCTAAACATATTGCGGGGTTGATGATATCTGGAATTTTATCGGATACTTTGGCTTTAACTAGCCCAACTACGACAAAGACAGATAAACAAATCGCAAAAGAATTAGCGTATATAGCGGGGATTGATATCGATCAATACGCTTTAGAAATGTTTAAAGCCGGCACTTCATTACAAGGTAAGACAGAAGAAGAAATTGTGATGACAGATATAAAAACTTATCAAGTAGAAGAGAAAAAAATTGCGATCAGTCAAGTATTTACTTTAAATTTTGAAGAGATTTATGCAAAGAAAGATGTTTATCTTTCTTTAATCGAAGAAATTCAAGTAGAAAAAGAATATGATTTAGTTTTACTTGTTGTCACGGATATGATTAAAAACGGTTCTTATGTTTTCTATACAAGAAATAATCAAGAACGTTTAGAAGCTGCTTTTTCTAAAGAACATCTAGAACAAGGCTATTACTTGGATGGTTGGGTATCTAGAAAGAAACAATTTGTACCAGTTGTGATGGATGTATTAAAGTAAGAAGATAATAAACAAAAAAACGCATTCATATACTTTATTAGTTATGGTATAATTAACATTGGATAGTGAGGAGAATTGGTGTGAAAAATATACTATTAGTTATTAAAGGATTTATTATGGGAATTGCGAATATTATTCCTGGAGTAAGTGGGGGAACTTTGGCACTAACCTTAGGAATCTATGAAGATTTTATTGGGGCGATCAGTCATTTCTTCCGTAACATTAAAAAACATGTGAGTTTTCTATTACCTATCTTTGTTGGTATCTTATTATCTGTAATTACGATGAGTAATGTAATTTCTACTTGTTTTGATCAGTATCCTATTCCGACTACTTTGTTCTTTATGGGATTAGTTATCGGAGGTATTCCGATGTTATTGAAACGAGTAAAAAATACTAAAGAAAAGAAACAAGTATCGAGTTATGTGATTGCTTTAATTACGTTTTCGATCGTTATGATTATGGCTTTTTCTGAACAGATTTTCGGTAGTGGATTAGGCAATGTCAGTTTCAGTAATATGGCAGTATTCGATTATGTGATTTTATTCTTTGTCGGTTTAATTGCGGCAGCTACGATGGTAATTCCTGGGGTAAGTGGTTCTTTAGTATTGATGTTACTAGGTTATTATTTACCGATTATCGGGGTATTAAAAGAATTAACGAAGTTTGAAAACTTAGGTCCTAATTTACTTGTTGCTTTTGTATTTGGAGTAGGTGTTCTTGTTGGTATCGTTGCGATTTCCAAAATGATTGAATATTTACTAGAAAAATTTGAAGCAAAAACATTCTTTGGTGTAATTGGATTTATTTTAGCTTCTATTATTGCGATTCCTGTTTCGGTATACCACGAAGTAGGGGCGATCGTTTTTAGTGTTCCTCAAGGAATACTTGGCGTTTTATTCTTAGCTATCGGTATAATAGTTGGTTATAAGTTAGGAGAAAAATAAGATGGATTTAGGTGTAATTATATTAGCCATTATCCAAGGAATTGCGGAGTTTTTACCAATATCTTCAAGTGCGCATTTGATTATTTTCCGTGATTTATTTGGTCTTGCGCAAAATACGATAACGGGAGATATGGAGCTTGCCTTTGATATTGCTCTTCATTTTGGTACTTTACTTGCCATTATGCTTTACTTTTTTAAAGACTGGTGGAAGATGATTGTCAGTGGTTTAACTAAAGGAACAAAGCAAAAGGAAGGAAAGTTATTCTGGTATATTGTTTTAGCGACGATACCGGCTGCACTTGCTGGGGTTTTCTTCGAAGAAACGATCGAAAATGTGGTTAGAAAAAATTATCTACTAATTGGACTTGCTTTGATTTTTATGGGTATTGTTATTTACTTAGTCGATAAAACGGCAAAGCAAAAAAAGAACCTTGGCGATATGAAGGTAAAAGATGCTTTACTTATCGGTTGTAGTCAGGTATTTGCTTTAATTCCAGGTTTTTCTAGAAGTGGTACTACGATTGCAGCGGCTAGGTCATTGTCATTAAATCGTGAGGATGCAGCTAAGTTCTCCTTCTATTTATCAGCACCAGTTGTTTGTGGAGCAGTAGTGCTTAGTTTGTTTAAGGAAAGTACAATACTCGCAATAGAAAGTAATTTGTCCGTTTTCGTTGTTGGTGTTTTAGTGGCCTTTATAGCGGGCTTGTTATGTATTGAGTTTTTACTTAAATATATTCGTAAACATGACTTTAAAGTATTTATGTGGTATCGACTCATATTAGGATTAATCGTCATCGGATATGTATTGTTTTAAAAAGGAGCTAGGATTATGGATGGATTGTTACTTACACTGCTTTTAGGCCTCTTTATCGTCGTTGGTGCTTTTATTGTCTTTTTGACAAAAAATAATACCAAATTTATTGACTTTTCTATTGCCTTAGCGGCTGGTGTTATCTTCATGTTATTATGGATCGATATTTTACCAGAGGCATATGAGGGAATTGAGGCTAGTAATGGTTGGTGGAAAGCACTTTATATTTTAGCTGGTACTTTGATTGGTTTTTCTTTATTGAAAGGGCTAGATCATTTTATCCCTGACCACGAGGATGATTTAACTACAGATAGCGATGATCGAGCCAATTTGAAGCATATTGGTTTGATGTCTAGTGTAGCATTAGTATTACATAATATTGTTGAAGGTATGGCGATTTATACATTAACAGTTAGTGATTTTACAGCTGGTATCATGGCGAGCCTTGGTGTTGGCTTACATAATATCCCACTTGGAATGGTTATCGCTTCTACTTTTTATCAGACAACAAAGGATAAGAAAAAGACTTGGTGGTTAATTACACTTATTTCTCTTTCTACTTTTTTAGGAGGCTTGATCGTTTATTTGTTCCATTTTATGGAGATTATGAATGTGATTAAGGCAATTTCTCTAACCCTTACTCTTGGTATGTTACTTTATATATTTACGATGGAATTACTTCCTAAGATGATTCATAGTAAAAACAAGAAAATAACGATAAGTGGTTGTCTGTTAGGCGTTGTATTGGTATTACTTACTTTATTGATGCATGGGCATCATCATGGATAGGAGGGGTATTATGTTATTGATTGAATATCCTAAGTGTTCTACTTGTCAAAAGGCAAAGAAATTTCTTTTTGATCATCAGGTGGTGTTTGAATGCCGTGATATCGTATCTATGCCTCCTACTGAGGAAGAGATCAATCAGTTTTTGGAGTGGGGTGTTCCCCTCGGAAAATTGTTTAATACAAGCGGTATTCTTTATCGACAGTTAGCGTTAAAGGACAAGCTACCAAAGATGACAGAAAAGGAAAAAATTTCTTTGCTTGCGTCTAATGGTATGTTAGTAAAAAGACCTTTATTGATTGTTGGTGAGAGAGTACTTGTTGGTTTCAAAGAACAAGAATGGAAAGAAATAGTAAAGGAGAAGAAATAATGAAAGAATTAAAATTATATACGTGTAAACATTGTGGTTGTACAGTGAAAGTATTAACGGATGTTAATCATCTTATGTGTTGTGGAGAAGCTATGCAGGAAGTGATTCCTAATTCAGTTGAAGCTAGTTTTGAAAAACATATGCCTGTTTATCAAAAAGTAGGAGAAAATATAGAGATTACCGTACCTCATGTGATGGAAGAAGCTCATTATATTGAGTGGATTTTAGTTAAGGGTGAAAAAGAAAATCATGAACGTTTACTTACTCCAGGGGAAGAAGCAAAATTTGTAGTTCCTTATGAAAAAGGAGCCTTGATCTATTCCTATTGTAATCTACACGGTTTATGGAAAGTAGAGGTCGAATAATATGGATAATAAAGCTTTAGAGATGATTTCGTATGGCATGTATATCGTTACGACAAAGGATGAAGATAAACGTTATGGTTGCGTTATTAATACGTTAACCCAAGTAACGGCAACGAATGTGTTAGTTGCGATTACATTAAATAAAGAAAATGCCACTAATCAAGCACTTAAGACAAGTAAGAAGTGTGCGGTATCCATTTTGTCAGAACAGACGACGAGTGATTTGATCGCAAAATTTGGTTATTTTTCTTCTCGTGATACTGACAAATTTCAAGAAGTTAGTATTCGAGAAGTAGAAGGACTTCCTGTAGTTACTCAAGGAGCTTGTGGTTACTTAATTGGTGAAGTGGTTAATGTTGTATCTTGTGATACCCATGATATTTTTATTTTACGGGTTGGTAAGGCAGAAAAATTGACTGAGGAAAAGCCGATGACTTATCGCTATTACCACGAAGTATTAAAAGGAAAAGCATCTTCTAAAGCGCCTACTTATCAAGAAGAAAAAGTAAATTCTAATGGAAATAAATATCGGTGTACTATTTGTGGTTACATTTATGACGATGAAAAGGAACCCGTAAAATTTGAAGATTTACCAGAGGACTGGAAATGTCCACGTTGTGGAGTAGGGAAAGATAAATTTGTTAAAATAAATTAAAAGGGAACTAGTCATAGTTCCCTTTAAAATATAAGGGTTTTTAAAATTCGTTCCGTGTTTTTAAAATTTAATTTGGCGACTTCTCTTAGTTTATCCCGACCGTAGGTATCGACAATTTCTTCCCCAATTTTATCTACGTTAGGTCCAGCTCCTTTAGGAAGAGGAATATGAAGTTGATCAGACATCCGATCGAATTCTTTTAAAAATAAGTAACGACTGATAATAGAGGAACAAGCAACCGCCAAGTTTTTATCTTCTGCTTTGGTCATGAATGTAATTCCTCGTTGAATATTTTGAGCTTCTTGAATATATTCATAATAACGGTTTTCTCGTGCAAATTCATCGACGATAATATAATCATATGGTTCTTTAACTTCTTGTACGAGTTGATATAGGACTTTATTATGCATAATGGCTTTGATTTTATTCATATTTGTTTCTCTTTGATGATGTTTGTTATATTCTTCGTTGGTTAAAATAATACTTTTATATTGAATTCTTTTCGCAATTTGTGGTGCGATTTTCAAGATAATGTCATCGGTCATTTTTTTAGAATCTTTGACTCCTAAATTATCTAGAAAACTGACATCTTCTTTTTTAACGAAACTAGCGGTGACGACAATCGGTCCAAAGTAATCGCCAGTTCCTACTTCATCTGATCCGATCGAAGAACAGTCATGGTATGTATTATCTTGTACTTTTTCTTCTTTAGTTTCTGTTTGTCCATCGATTTCTTTCCACATTGTGGCATCTACATCTGCACTTACTCCTTGGAACATGACTTTTCCTGATGTGTACATTGTGATTACTGTATCTTCATCATCTGCTTGAAAAACGACATAAGGAATTTCTTTGTTTCTTTTTTTAGAAGCATAGTACTTAATCATTTTTTCTTTGGTTTCATCACTGACTTTAATTACAATATTCATCTTATCATCCCTTTTCTTATTCTGTTTTCATCTTATCATATCTTTATTCAGATTTCTACGCTTAGTTCATTATTTTTAACGCTTTAATTGTTTACTTGATGACGATTGATTTGAATTTTCTGTTTGGAAAGAAGTGGGGTTTAATTCCATTTCTTTTTTCTTTTGGAGATAGATTAAAAATTCTTGGTAACGTTTTAATTGTTCTAAGTTAGTTTCTTTTTTTAGTCTTCGCCAGTTATCTTCTGTTTTCCTCATTTTATTATTTTCTGTTTCTTGTTCTTCAGGTATTATAGTTTTATCTATTTGAATGATACTGTCTTCCTTAGGTATTGTTGATTCTTGTTTATGAATATTAGATTTATTTATCCGAGATGGATTTTGATATAAGGCATTTTGAGAAAATAAGCTTTCTTTTTTTAGTAGATGATTTCTTACTATTTCATATATTTTATTTCCGATATTTTTTTGTCTTTTCTTATTTTTGTTCATTTTCATAACCCCTTTAAATGTTCTATATTTTATCATTTTTTTCCTTACTTTGTCAAAGAAAATCTGAGAAACTAGTTTATTCTTACTTTAATGTATGGTAGAATGAAATTAAATAGTATAGTAGTTAAGTAGGAAGTGTTTATATGAAATGTCCACATTGTCATGCGAATATGGCTGATCGTGACTATTGTATTCGTTGTGGATACATGAAAAATGGTAGAGTTATCGGTGAATATAATCCGGTTGATAAAGATTCTGATTTAAAAGCTTATCAGGATCATTATGAAGAAATGTTATGGAATACTAAGTTATTTAAGCCCTTCTTTTTGGGATGCTTTTATTTTTCGTGGAATCGTCATTTATTCGTTGGCTTAGTTAGTGGTTTTATTGGATTAGCTCTTTATTATTTGTTAATGCTTCTGTTTGTCAGTTTTCCATTATTAGACAATATTCCCCTTAACGAAGTACAGCAGGCATCTACTTTTTTGCTTAGTGTTGCGACGATCATAATCATTCGAACAATTTATGCAGCGATTGCGAATATGATTTGTTTAAACTTAGATCGTAAAAAGATTTCTTATATGAAGAAAAAATATCCAGAAGAGTATATGAAAAAATTGTTAAAACAGAAATCTCGTTCTTTTATGCAGGTATTGATGCATGTTATGTTATATATGTTGTTTTTTGTTTTGTTTTTAATTTTAGCTAGAGTTTTTTAATAAAAGATTAGTTGTAAAATAGGAAAAATAACGATATAATAATACTATAAGTTAGAAAGGAAGATAGACGTGAATATAATAGATGCTCTAATTATATTATTTATTGCTTTAATGGGAGTTATTGGTTTTAAAAGGGGAGTAATCAAACAAACTGTATCGACAGTGGGATTAATTATTGTTTTGATTCTCGCTTTTCAACTCAAGGATCCTTTAGCAGAATTCTTAAGTTTACATTTACCATTCTTTGATTTCTTTGGTGTCTTCAAAGGCGTTACAGCATTAAATATTATTCTATATCAATTGATTTCCTTCTTAATCATATTTGCTTTATTAGAAATTGTATTAAAAGTATTGATCAGTATTACTGGTGTGATTGAGAAAATCTTGAAGTATACGATTATCTTAGGTATTCCTTCGAAGATATTAGGGTTATTGGTTGGATTAATTGAAGGATTTATTTTTACTTTTATTGTTTTATTCTTTTTAAAACAGCCAGCTTTTAATATTAAAGAATTTGAATCTAGTAAGTTAACACCAAAGATTTTGGAATCAACCCCTGTTTTATCTGGATTTGTGAGTGACTTAGTAGAGACATTTAATGATGTTTATTCACTTGGTAAAGAGTATTCAGATAGTGATCCTAATACATTAAATAGGGAAACTATTGATGTTATGTTGAAACATGATATTATTTCTGTAGATTATGTGGTAAAATTAATTGATGCTGATAAAGTTAATATTACCGGTATCGATAGTGTATTAAATAAATATAGATAGGAGATAAAAATATGATTATAGAATTAACTGATCAAAAGTTTCTAGATGAAATAAAAAGTGGGAAAACTTTGGTAGATTTTTATGCTACTTGGTGTGGACCTTGTAAGATGATGCATCCTGTTATTGAAGAACTTGCTAAAGATCATCCTGATTTAAAAATTATCAAAGTAGATGTTGATCAACACGAAGATTTAGCTATGGATTATGGAGTAATGAGTATTCCGACACTTATTTTGTTTGAAAACGGAGAAGAAAAAAATAAGAACGTTGGATTTACACCAAAAGATAAAATTGCTTCTTGGCTAAAATAAAAGTAAAAAAATACTAGTCTAATCGATTAGTATTTTTTCTTTTGATAAATAAGTATTATGTAATATAATAGATAATGGAAGGAGGCGAGTGTGGTAATGAAAAAGATAGGTTTGTTGGTTTTATGTGGAATCTTATTGCTCGGAATGACAACTGCTTGTAGTACGAAGGATTCTTCTGATTCGGGTAAAAATGTTCAACAGGAGGAAACTTCACAAACGGAAGAGAATGAAAATAAAATACAAATTGGATCTTTTGTTGACTATCCAGTCGAGTATACGAATGTAACAACGAATTTTAATGAGAATATTGTCAATCTTATTAGTGAGAAATCAACTGGATGGAGAATCATGGCAATCAATGGGGATACGATTACTTTGATTTCAACAGGAGTACCGTTAACTTACGGTATGTATTATTCAGAAGAAAATACTGAAGCTGCAGTAAATGGGGATTTAGGAAATTTATATAAGACATTAAATACGGATACCTCTTATCAGACAAATGGCTATTCTTATTTTTCAAAGTCCGGATTTAAAGATGGTACTTTTGATATGACAACTGTTTTTTCGACTGGCTTAGAAGATACGACTAGTATTCATGTGATGACTGGGGACGAGTTAACTACTCTTTACAATACATTAACAGAAAAACAAATTACCGTAGATGATTTATATACGACAACGACTTATTTAGGAAATGGGACGTTAGGACTTGAAAAAGATAGTATGGCTTGTGATTTGTTGGCTAACGGGTATGAATATTATATTAATCAAACTGTAGAAAAAGAAACTGGAGAATACTATTTACATTATGTATCTAGTGGAATGTTAACGTCTACTCGTTTTAGTGAGAAACCCCTTCGAGTAGTATTGAACTTAAAATCAGGGGTTCAGTTAACAGACGGAGATGGAACAGAAGAAAGTCCATATAAGATCAGTGAATAAAAAGTAATGTTAAAATCTAAAATTTTAGATAAAGTAGTCCTTGAGACAGAATAAAATATAGTTAGGGAGTGTTTAAGTATGTATATATTACCAATTATTGCGATTGTTGTTTTAATTTTGGCATTCGTTAGTAAAGTAATGGATATTATTTTAGGAAGTGTTCTAGTAATTGGTGGTTTTGTTTTTAATGCCTATTTAGATTCAGTGGATTCTTTGGAATTAAGATTAGAAGCATTGTCAGAAGGAATTACAGATTTATCTTCTTATAGTAATATCGTAATCGCAGTTGGGGCTATCCTCATTGTGGTTGGGGTTGTTCGCTTTATTGCGGGAAAGAATATGAAAGTAACGAAGAAATCAGGTAATCAAGCATCAAAAGAACAGGACGAGAATTAAAAAGGAATTCAGTCAGTAGGATAAACTGATTGAGTTCTTTTTTTGTTGAAATTCCAAAACAGCTTATTGAAGTATTCAACAAATTAGACTATAATAGAAATATATAAGCTAAAATAGAGTACATCAAGATAAGGGTGCAGAAAATAATAAGGATAGAGGATGCAACGGAAAATGAATAGACCAACATTAATTGTCAGCTTATTAATTGTAGCAAGTACTTTAATACTAATGGGAACAACTTATGCTTATTTTACGGCTACTGCTACACAAATGAACAACAAACAACATCAGGAACTTTAGAATTAACTTATGAAACTGGACAAGATATACAAGTAGAAGAGATGAATCCAACAGAGGAAACCAATGCCGCACCCACAAATTTACGGTAAAAAATACCGGAACACTACCAGCTAGTTATTATATTTACTTAACCAATATTAGTCTTACTAAAGATAGTCAAGCGACTACTAGTCAAAACTTGAAATGGAAATTAACAGAAGCTACAAAAAGTGGGGATGACTATGTAGAAAGTACAATGATTGCTAGTGGTGACTTTTCTAGTAAAATGGATCAAGTAGAATTAGCTAGAAATATCAGTATTCCAACAGGTCAAAGTGATTCCTATATACTTAAAGTATGGCTTCAAGAAACGGGGGCACCTCAGAATGAAGATCAAGCCATTACTTTTAGTGCGAATATTGAAGTAACTACAGATACTAGAGAATTAGTTAGCACTTTTATTCCAACTGAGGAAGCGGTCTTAGATAATATCGCAAGTACATATGTTACAAGTTCAACCGGAATAGATTTTAGTCAAATATCAAGTGATACCAATGGAAAAGGTTTATATATCTTACACGGAACTGAAAATAATATAGGGCAACCGCATAAAAAACAGAAGATTAATATTCAGAGGGAATAACATTGAATATTAATCTCTTTATATTGTCTAAATTGTGATTGTATAATGTTAGTTTTTTCTTAAAACTTAATTTAGTATTGATTGGATCAAGTTTAGTTAAATTATAGCAAATTTTTCTTATAAGAGACAGATTCTTTAAAGCATTCTCCTTCTTACATAGACTCCAGTCTTCTCTAAAGTGTACATCTAAAATCCAATGTAAATTATTTTCGATGGACCAATGACCTTTTGTATAATATGCGAACTCTTTAGCGGATAATTTCAAATCAGAAATATAAAACTTCTCTTGTATAGAAACTTCACCATTTATTTCTCTATAATTTTGTGTCATACCTATTAAATTTAAATTTTTCCAATTCTCCTTACCATAAATAAAATCAACATTATACGTTACAAAATGTTCTCGTCTTTCTATTCGCCCATGATCTTTATTTGTTTCAACATAACGATAAATTTCTTTTAGTTCTTCTTTATCCTTTAATGCGAAATCAAAATATTCTTTTAATTCAGAATATAAAAGTTTTTGATTATTTTTAACGGCTAAGCAATAATGTCCTTCTTTATCAATAATTTTTTGGGTGATATCTTTTTGACATCCCATTGCGTCTATAGTAATAATGGAATTAGTAATATCAATTAAATCTAGTAAATCAGGTATAGCAGTAATTTCATTGGATTTATCATCAACTTTTGCTTGACCTATTGATATTCCTAAGTCAGATAAGAAAGCAGAAACTACATAAGGAATATTACCGCCAGTAATTTTATCAGTAGCACTTTTAATAGCTTTGCCGTCGATAGGAATAAGTTTATATTTGTTTTTCAAAAGTTTATTCTTTTCTTCAATAATACTTTTTACCCGAGAAACAAAAATATTCATAAATTCTTCTGGATTTATTAATGAATAAATTCTTAACAGTGTGTTAGGAGATGGTGTGCCATATTCTAATCCTAGTTCGTTTATAAAGTATTCTTCATTAAGTTTTAAAAAATATGCAATATTTTCTGCATCATAATGACCTGCTAGAATACCATAAATAGACATTACAATGCAGTCAGTTAATTCGTGTTTTAAGCCTCTGTTATCTCTAGTATCAGTTAATTCATTAAAAAACATAATAAGATTGTTCATTATCATCACATCCTATTACAATTTTAACTTATTTTTTTAGTATTCATAATACTATTGACATTTTTTATGCGGTTGCCCTAGGAGAGTATCAAAACTTATTGTCAATACAAGTTTTTTGTGTTAGAATATTCAGAAAACGAAAGGAGTGTGATTGACAATGAAAAAAGTTAATGTTAGAAAATCAATAGGTAATATAAATAATAGTGGGTTAATCACACTTTCTTTAAGTGTACAATAAAATAGACTTTATTAGTATAGTTTTGTGGTGGACTCTCTATTATTAGAGGGTCTTTTTGTTTAAAAAGACTCAAAGAATGGAGATGTTATAGAATGAATACAATAGATAGAACTTTAAAATATGTAGATTTGTATTTAGTAAATAATGATTTAGATAATATAAAAGAATATAAACTTCCAGATGGATATAGATTTGTCTTATTTAATGACGGAGATGAAAAAGACTGGGTTGAAATAGAAATGTCTAGTGGAGAATTTTTAACGTTTGATGAGGGAATGGAAGCATTTAATCATTATTATGGAAATCATTATGAAGAATTAAAAAAACTTTGTATATTTATAGAAAATGAAAAAGGCGAGAAAGTTGCAACATCTACTGCATTTTATTTAGAAAATAAAGTAGATGATATTACAGGTAATGTTCATTGGGTTTCTGTAAAGAAAGAATATCAAGGACAGCATTTATCAAAACCTTTAATATGTGAAACATTAAAGCAGATGAGAAGATTAGGACATAAAAAAACTTTATTACATACACAAACACATACTTGGTTAGCAGTAAAAGTTTATTTAGATATGGGATTTGAGCCTTATAAAATGGAAGAACATTATTTAGGATGGCAAATAATAAAGAAACTAACAAATCACGAAAAGTTATCTGGTGTTAATGATATGGATATAAGTGATATGTATAACTCTTTATATGTTCAAGCATACGAGTTTTTAAAAAGTAAATTTAATGAGCCTTTTGTATATAAAGTTTGGGACGAAAAAGGTCCAATCATTGGTATTAATGATAATGGACAAGTACATTATTATAAGTATAATTTTGAAAATGAAAAATTACAGATAGTTGGTGAGAATGATGAATATAGAAAAATTTTGTGAGAAATATGATTTGGGTAAAGTAATTAATATTACAAAAATATCTGGTGGTTTAATGCACAAAATGTTTAAAGTAGAAACAGATAAAGGTATTTATTGTGTTAAAGTATTAAATCCAGAAGTTATGTCTAGGAAAGAAGCGTATGGTAATTTTGTAGTATCAGAATCAGTTTCTAATCTAGCAAAGAAAAATGGAATACCTGTATCTAGTGCATTAGATATTGATGGTAATTACTTAACAAAATTAGATGATATGTATTATATGGTATTTGACTATATAGAGGGTAAAACATTAAAAGATGATGAAATAACTGTTGAACATTGCAAGAAAATTGGAAATGTTTTAGCACATATTCATTCATTAGATTATAAAGAAATAGGATTAGAGCCTAATGTAGTTGAATATAAGAGATTATATGATTGGGAGAGTTATATAAATAATCCTAATTTTAATAAAATGTCATATAAAAATGTATTCTTAAAGAATTATAAGAAATATAACTCTATGCTAAAAAGAGCAAATCAAAGATTTAATGCTACAAACAAGAATCAAACAATATGTCACTCTGATATGGATCCGAAAAATGTAATGTGGAATAACGATAATCCTATTATTATTGATTGGGAATGTGCAGGAGTTGCTAATCCAGAAAGAGAATTATTAGAAGACGCATTATGTTGGTCTGGATTTTTAAGTAATAATTTTAGTGAAGAAAAGTTCATAGCAATATTTAAAGAGTATTCTAAATATAGAAATATAGAAGATATTGAGTGGTATGATGTTATTTGTGGTAATTTAGTAGGTAGATTTGGTTGGCTTAAATATAATTTAGAAAGAAGTCTAGGTATTGTTTCTAATGATGAAGAAGAAATGAAACTTGCAGAGAATGAAGTTGTAAAAACTATTGATGAAATAGATAGATATTTAGATTTAATTGGAGATATGTATGACATTATTACAAAATTAACAATCAAAGAAACTGAAAATTATGATAGTGTAATGCAACAAATTGTAGATAGTAATGAGATATTAAAAGGTAAACAATTTAGACTTATTACAGCAGGTTTTACAAATACTATATATTCTGTTGATAATTACATAATTATAATTAGAATATGTACTGACTCTAAAAATGAAGAAAGATTTGAGAATGAAATAAACTTCTATAAAGAAAATAAAGATAATAATGGAATACCTAAATTATATGTTAGCGATACAACTAAAAGTGTAGTACCTTATTATTATGAAGTTATAGAAAAAGTATCTGGTAAGACTTTATATGAGTTATGGTATAGATTATCAGATATTGAAAGAAGAAAAATAGTAATTCAAATTATTGATATTTTAAAACCTTTTCACTCAAAAGAAGTTAAAGGTTATGAGTTTTTAGAAATATTAAAAACAAAAATATTATATTTAAAAGATAAGTGCAATCTTGATGATGAATTATTTAATGATTTAATAGATATGTGCTATAAGTATTTTAAAGAAAATACATTTGGACTAATACACGGAGATTTGCATTTTGATAATTTTATGTTTGATGGAACAAAACTTCATTTATTAGATTTTGAGAGATGTATGGTAGCACCAATAGATTATGAGTTTAGAATATTCTCAAAATACGATACTCAGCCTTATTTATGGGCAAGTGCTAAAACAGATATGTTGGCAGTTGAATCTGATTATCAAAATTTAATTAGTATGTTTTTAGAAAATTATAAAGAGTTAAATGTGATACCATACATTAACGAAAGATTAGTATTTTACAGTATAATAGAATCATTAGAAAATTATAAAAATACCAAAGATGAAGAAAGAATGCAAGAAGTAAGAGAAAAAGTAAAAAAACTAAAACTTGATGAAACAAGAAAAGTAAAATAACTAGGAGTTGAGCATTTTATGGAGTATATAATTAGAAGAAAAGAACAAAAAGATTGTTATGATGTAGCACACGTTGTGACAGTTGCTTGGCAAGAAACTTATAGAGGAATAGTAAATGATGAGTTTTTAGATAATCTTCCTAATACAGAAAAGGAAAGAGGAGAAAAATCTTTCAATAATTTTGATGAAAATGATAATCATCAATTTGTATTAGAAATTGATGGAAAAGTAGTAGGATTTGTCAATGTAGGTATAACAGATGACGAAGAATACAAAAATCAAGGAGAGATATTTGCTCTATATATGATTAAAAAATATAAAGGTAATGGCTTTGGTAGAAAACTAACTGAAATAGGAATTGATGAATTAAAGAAACTAGGTTGTACTAAAATGATTATAGGTTGTTTAGATGGTAATCCGTCAAATGAATATTATAAGCACATTGGTGGTAAGTTTATCAAAACAAGAACTTTTAAATTGCCTATTCAAGAATTGCAAGAAAATGTTTATTATTATGACTCTATTTAGTTATTAGAATGAGGTGCAAAGATGGATATATATGAGTTAATGAAACAAGTTAATGAGTGGGTTAAAGAAATATTGCAGGATAATTATGTTGGAGTTTATTTTCACGGCTCATTAAGATTAGGAAGTTTTAATCCTAATAAATCAGATTTAGACTTTATTATAGTTGTAAAAGAAAAAATAGATAATGAAATAAAACAACTTATTTGGGATAAAATGTTAGAAAATGAGCAATTATTTCCTAAAAAAGGTTTTGAATTTAGTGTTGTACTAGAAGATAATTGTAGAAATATAAAACATCCAATACCTTACGAACTTCACGGTAGCAGAGATTGGATAGAAAGATATAAGGAAGATAAAACAATAGTCATCAATGATGATTATAAAGTTGACCCTGATCTAGCAAGTCATTTCAATGTTATAAATGTTCCAAATGATAAGATGGATTTTGGTAAGCCATCAAAAGAAGTGTTTTCAAAAGTACCAAAGGAATATATTATAGATTCTAATTATTCTGATACATTGGATTGTGTAGAAGAAATTGTTAATAATCCTGTATATTGTATTTTAAATTTATGTAGATTTTATGCACTAATCAGGGATGATTTAACTTTATCAAAATATGATGGTGGTAAATGGGCATTAGAAAATATGAACTCAAATTATAATGATGTTATTAAAAATGCTATGGAAGATTATTTAAGTGATACAAATAATAGTTATGATAATACAAGATTAAAGGAATTTGCACAAGAAGCAATTAGTTTAATTAATGATTGTGTAGATACTAATAAAATTAGAAAATAAAATTGTAGATGGAGTTGAGATAGATGGAATATAAATTATTAGAAGAACAAGATTTGGGACTTATGTTAGATTTTGTTGATGATGAAAATACAAAATATAATGTAGATGTTTTAAAAAAATTTATAGATAATAAAAATGATTTTGGATTTATTGCAAAGATAAATAATAAGATAGTAGGTTTTGCTTTTGGATATATTCTTTTGAAACCAGATGGAAGAAAAGTATTCTATCTTGACGCTATTGATGTTATGCCTGATTATCAAGGCAAAGGTTATGGAACGGGTTTAATATCATTTGCTCGTGATTATGCTAAAACTATTGATTGTTATAAAATGTATTTAATAACGAATAGAAGCAATATTTCTGCTTGTAAATGTTATGAAAAAGCAGGAGGAATAAATAAAGCAGATGATGAAATTATTTATGTGTATGATTTTAAGGAGAAAAACTAATGGATATAAAAAAGATAATAGAAGAAAAATGCAATATAGTTGTTGATAGTATAAAGTTGATTGGTGAGGGTTATGACAGCAAAGCATGCATTGTAAATAATGAATATGTTTTCAAAATCAAATTTAGTGCTAATAAGAAAAAAGGGTATGAAAAAGAAAAAGCAATATATGATTTTCTAAACAAAAAATTAAATACAAATATTAAAATACCAAATATAGAATATTCATATATAAGTGAAGAATTATCTATTTTAGGATATAAAGAAATTAAAGGAACTTTTTTAACACCAGAAATATATTTTGCCTTATCAAAAGAAAAGCAAGAATTATTAAAGCAAGATATTGCTATGTTTTTAAGACAAATGCACGATTTAGATTATAGTGAAATAAGTTCATATACGATAGACAATAAACAAAATGTTTTAGAAGAATATCAATTACTTAAAGAAACAATATATGATAGTCTTACTGATATTGAAAAACAATACGTAGAAGAATTTCTGCAAAGATTAAATAGTACAACTATATTTGATGGTAAAAAATGCTTATGCCATAATGATTTTAGTTGTAATCATTTATTACTTGATGATGAAAATAGATTATGTGGTGTAATAGATTTTGGAGATTCTGGAATTATAGATGAATACTGTGATTTCATATATTTGCTAGAAGATAGTGAAGAAGAAATTGGCGTGTCTTTTGGAGAAGATATATTAAGATTATACGGAAATATTGATATTTCAAAAGCAAAGGAATATCAAGATGTTGTAGAACAATATTATCCAATAGAAACTATTGTATATGGTATTAAAAACAATAGACCTGATTTTATAGAAAAAGGTAGAAAAGAGATTTATATAAGAACTCGCAAAGATGAAAAATTAAGGAAGTGATGATATGGGTAAAGTAATATTAGTATGTGGTAAAATATGTAGTGGTAAAAGTCATTATTCAAAGGCTATTAAAGAGTCTTTAAATGCAGTAATTATATCGCCAGATGAAGCCACTTATGAATTGATAAACAATGAACAAGGAGAATTTTATAATGTATTCTCTGAAAGATTAAATAAATATCTAACTAGAAAAGTTGGAGAAATAGCACAAGCAGGTGCTAATGTGATTTTTGAAAGAGGTTTATGGTCACACAAAGATAGAAAAGAAATAAGAGAATATTACAAAAATAATGGAATAGAATGTGAAATTCATTATGTATGTGTTGATGATGAAACTTGGAAACAAAATATTGCAGAAAGAAATCAAAGAGTATTAGATGGTAATGGTGGATCAGATTTTTATTTAGATGAAGGGTTAATGAAAAAATTAGAATCTAAATGGGAAGAACCTAGTGAAGATGAAGTTGATGTAATATATAAAGTTGATAGAACAAAAATCATAAAAAAGTAAGGAAGTGTTTATATGCCAAATACATATTTAAAAGTACCTAGTATTGAAGAATTGCATTATAGACAAGAATGGATGAAAGACCCTAAAACAATGTCATATAATGCAGGTTATGATATGGATTTAAAAGGTTATGATAAAGAAACAGGAACTATAACTAAAACTGATGAAGAAATGATAACTTGGTACAATAATTGGGTTAATAAAGAGCCAGATAAATATTTTGCTTATATCTATGATAGTGAAATATCAGAGCCTATTGGAGAAGTATATTATTATTTAGATAATGGAATACATAGTATGGGAATTGTTATTCAAGATAAATACAGAGGAAAAGGTTATAGTTATAATGCTTTATTAGAACTTGAAAAAGTTGCTTTTGAAAAGAATAATATAAGTGAATTATCTGATATAATTCCATTAGATAGAATAGGTGCTATTAAAACATTCAAAAAAGCAGGTTTTGTTCATACTAATTTAGAGAAAAAAGAGTTAGTATTTGGTAAAGAAAGTATTGCAAGACAATTATTGATTACAAAAGAAATGTACAAAGGAAGTGGTAAGAATGATTAGATATTATTGTAGTGGATTTGATGTTAATAATGCTTTTGGACACGGATTAGGAGATATGTTTAAAAGTGAATTGAAAGATACAAAGAGTATTGTTTATATTCCAGGAAGTCCAGAAAAGATAGAAAAAGCAAAAACAAAGTATGTACCTGCTTTTACAACACATTTTAAAAATGTTGGGATTGAATTTGAAAAAGTTAATATAATAACACCAGATTTAACTTCTGAAGAATCAAAAAGAATGATACAAGAAGCAAGTTTTGTAATGTTAATGGGTGGAGATCCATTTAAACAAAAAGAAATGTGTGAGAAAGTTAATATAATGGAAGAATTAAGAGCATTTAATGGTGTTATGATGGGATTTAGTGCAGGAGCAATGTTAATGTCTAAATATATAATTATCACTCCTTGCAGTGAAGAATATCCAGAATTTAGAATAGAAAATGGATTGAACTTTGATAATTTATCTATATACCCACACAACAATACAAGTGATACAGCATATCCAGATGTATTGGAAGTAGGAGAAGAAATATATAAAAAGCAAGATTTAATTAAAGTTGCAAATCAATATGGAAAGTTCTATTTGTTGCAAGATAATTTAAGAGAAGATGGTTTAACTGATGTTAGTATCATTAAGTCAACAGATGGTATAATAGAGTATTATACTGAAAACCAAGGAAAAATTTGGGTAGTTGAAGATGAAATATCATTAATAACTAATAAAGACAATATAAAAACAAAATAATTTCTCAATGAGGAGGAAAATAATGAATAAAGAACAAATAATAAATGTAATAAAGAAATATTTAGCAGATAAGTTTGAATGTGATATTTCTGATTTAGATAAAAAAGGCTTAAATATAGTAAAGAATAATCAAAATAGTAAATTAAAAATGTTATTATTTTATGATTTGATTTTAGTATCTTCATCAGAAAATATGTATGATTATGTTTGTGAAAAATTGAAAAATAAAAATACTTATGAAGTATTTGAGTGAGACTTCCGAAAATGTTGTGTAAATGGTAATTTTTACCTTCCGTACGAGGCATCAAAAGATGTCTCTTTTTCTTCATTATAACAGCTAGTAAAATCTTGTCAATGGATTTGCTGTTTGTTGTGTATATAAATTTTCAAAGAACTGTTTAAACTCCTAGATTCGACCCTCATAAATAATCGAAAGTTGATTATAAATCATATCCCAACCTTTTACTCTTCCAGTCCACTTTTTTGCTACATTAATTGTTGTTAAATAAAGTGTTTTTAAAAGTGCTTGTTCTGTTGGAAATACCGGCCTTTTTTTATTTACTGCTTTGTATCTATTGTTTAAACTTTCAATGGCATTCGTGGTATACATGACCTTTCTAATCTCAGGAGAGAACTTATAGAATGTTGATAAAGAGTCCCAATTGTTTAGCCAACTATTGATGGCATGCGGATACTTGCTCTTCCATTTTTCTTCTAGTTTTAATAATTCTTCGTAGCCAGTTTCTTCTGTTGGTGCTTGATAAACTCCTTTTAAATCATTAGCCATTTCCTTATAATCTTTATAAGATACAAATTTTAAACTTGTCCTAATCTGATGTACAATACAACGCTGATATTCGCATTTTGGATAAACTGCATTAATAGCCTCTTTAATACCAGTTAGTCCATCTGCACACATGATTAAAATATCTTCCACTCCGCGATTCTTTAAGTCATTTAAGATGTTTGCCCAGATTTTAGCCGACTCATTTTCTCCAATTGTTATTGATAATACTTCCTTATTTCCTTCTTTACTAATTCCTAAAGTAATGTAAGCAGCTTTTTTTACAACACTTCCATTACTCCTAACATTAAAGTGCGTAGCGTCGATAAAAACAACCGGATAAACACTATCTAATCTTCTTTTTTGCCATTCTAGTATTTCTGGCATAATTCTATCCGTTATATCACTAATCATATCGTCACTTAAAGTACATCCGAATAATTCATATATTTGATCTTTGATTTCGTTTGTAGTCATTCCCAATGCATACATTGATATGATTTTATCTTCAAACCCATTAATGCTTTTCGCATAAGGTGGTAGTAAATCACTCTTACATTCTCCAAGTCTATCCCTTGGTATACTTACTGGTATTTCTCCATAAGTAGTTTTGATATTACGTTCTTTATAATATCCATTTCTACTATTACTGGAATTATTTTTTTCGTTCTTTGTATTTAGCTTCCATTTCTGCATCTAACATCTTCTGTAAAGCAGGGCCAAATAAATTTCTCATCATTTCTTGCATATCATCCATATTCTTAATTGTATGAGTTTTTATATACTCACCCATATAGTCATTTACTTCTTTTGGTAATTCATTTTTTCTCATAATAAAACCTTCCTTTTCTTATTTTATCATACCGGAAGGTTTTATTCTATTTACACAACTTTTTCTATACTCTCGGATAGGATAATTTTTATATAGGACTACCAATGCTTATGATATTTTTAACAATGTTTTCTTTTTCAAATTTAAGATTAATTTCACTAATTTTTATTACAATAGGAATATTTGTTTTAATTCCCATACAATTATCTAAGAAAAATAGAATGTATAAAGTTATAGGTTTAATTTTTATATATTTATTTAAGTGCAAAAGATATATTTATTTTAAATAAAATGATATAAT
>OGQX01001288.1_pt1 | contig 23460 bp, 20 predicted proteins | sample 1553291 | NCBI WGS metagenome assembly OGQX01 (sample SAMEA2580030, study PRJEB22360) | human gut metagenome | biome: human gut; feature: human-associated habitat; material: faeces | place: Denmark | collected 2008/2010
TCGTGCCAGCTGTGCCAGTCGGCAGATGGCCTCTTCCACGTCATTGGAAGCTACCATCATAAGATCTGCAAGCTCGTCCACAATGATCACAATCTGTGGCATCTTTTGCGGGCGCTCCTGCCCTTCCGGCACTTCAATGGAATCTACCTTTGCGTTGTATCCATTGATTTCACGCACATTTGCCTCCGCAAATTTTTCATATCGTTCCGTCATTTCCGCAACTGCCCAGTGCAAAGCACCGGATGCTTTTTTCGGATCGGTTACAACCGGAATCATCAGGTGCGGAATTCCGTTGTAGACACTTAACTCTACTACTTTCGGATCAATCATGATCAGCTTTACTTCATCCGGTCTCGCCTTATATAAAATACTCATGATAATCGTATTGATGCAGACGGATTTACCCGAGCCGGTTGCACCGGCGATCAGCAGATGCGGCATCTTTGCAATATCGGTTACTTTTGTTTTCCCGGAAATATCTTTTCCAACTGCAAAACTGATCTTGGACTTTGCCGTCTGAAATTCCGGCGATTCGATCAGGTCACGGAAAGCAACCATAACATTTTCTTTGTTCGGAACTTCAATTCCTACCGCTGCTTTTCCCGGAATCGGCGCCTCGATACGGATATCCGCAGCTGCCAGATTGAGTTTGATATCGTCGGTCAGCCCGACAATCTTGCTCACCTTCACACCCATTTCCGGCTGAATTTCATATCTTGTCACTGCCGGTCCGCAGCTGATGTTGGTAACGGTGACATTGACCCCGAAGTTCTTTAAAGTCTGCTGCAGCTTATCCGCAGTTTCCCGCAACTGATGTTCAGTATTGGCAGACTTTTTCCCTTCTCCCTTTTTCAACAGATCTATGGATGGAAAAACATATGCTTTGTCCGGTTTGTGTTCCAAACCCGACGTCTCCATTTCCTGTGCTACTTTCTGTACTTCGTTTTGGATTTCCTGTTCGTTTTTCTTTTTTTGTGTTTTTTCTGCCGGCTTTAATACGTCTTTGGCCGGTGCCAATCCTGCAATATGTTCCGGAACCGGTGCCGCCTGCGACGGTTCCGGTGGAAAAGTATCCGGCATAAAATCCCCCGAAATCTCCGGCTGTATTTCTGCCGCGGGTTCTTCTAAAACCGCCACTGGTGCCGGAGAAGAAATTTTTTCCGGCATCGGAGATACTGTGGTATCCGGCATCATATCAAATGCAGGTGCCGACAGTTCTCCCATTTCATCCGATTTTCTCTTTTTATTTTTTTTGCCTTTTTCTTCAATCCGTGTATCGATGGATACTCCGGACACTTTATGATCCATGCGGCGTTCTTTCCGCTCCTGTGCACGGTATTCCCTGTATTCCCGATACTTTTCATTGCTTTCCTTTGCGGATTCATAGACCTTTTTGCCGCCTTTTTGCATTCCACGCAATGCCGAACGCTCTGTAATCAGTACCATACAGACGATCAGCACGATAATGTCAATAATAAAAGACCCGATCAGTCCAAATGCCTGACACATGTAATAAGCCAGACATCCGCCGATGATGCCGCCACCGGTATGCCGTTCTGCACAATATGTATATGCGTCAAGTGGATGGATCCGGTCGTTTCCATTCATGGCCAGTCCCATAAATGTACATAAAAAGACCAAAAATACAATTGCCGCAATCAATTTTACGGCTGCCAGCTTATTTCCACGATTCGATACCGCAAAAAAACTGCCCACAAGAAGCAGCACCGGAAGAACATATGCCATAAGTCCGAACATACCAAAAAGAAAGCCGCTGACGGTTTTGCCAACGGCTCCTCCGAATCCCAGATTACTGATAAAAAGCAGCAGCGCAGCTGCAACAACAATCCACAACGTTACTTCCACGCGAAATGCCTGTGCTTTCTCCATTTCCGCCATACGCTCTTTTTTTGTCTGTGTTTTTCTTTTATTTGATGATTTACGGTTTCCCGCAGCCATTGGACACACTCCTTCATACAAAACTCTTTTTATTTTATCATATTTACACCAGAATGTCACCCATCAGCTTTTTTAATTATTTTTAACTATTTTCCCCTATCAGCTGATACAGCTTTGCAAATGCATCCGAAATTCCCCCGACAGCATCAATAATGCCTTCAGACACTGCCTGTTTCCCGACAAGAATCGTGCCGAGATCCTTGGTCAGCATCTGCGTATTCATCATCATTTCTGTCATCCGTTCCTCCGAAACGTGACAATGGGAAGCCACGAATCCGGCAATCCGATCCTGCATCTGTTTAAAGTAATCATATGTCTGTTTTGCCCCGATCACGGTTCCACTCATCCGTACCGGATGGATCACCATGGTTCCGCTCGGAACAATAAAAGAATAATCTGTGGAAACGGCCAGCGGAACACCGATGGAATGGCTCCCACCAAGCACTAAAGAAACGGTAGGTTTCGAAAGCGACGCGACCATTTCCGCAATCGCAAGTCCGCTCTCCACATCTCCACCCATGGTATTGAGCAATAACAAAACGCCATTTACACTCTCATCGTCCTCAATCGCTGCCAGACGTGGCAGGACATGTTCATATTTTGTCGTTTTTGAAGTTGACGGAAGACATTCGTGTCCTTCGATTTCCCCGATAATTGATAACAGATAAATGGTTGTATTTTTCCGGTCTGCATGTAAAATTGCCTGTCCGAATTCAATAATGTTATCATTTTCTTTTTTGGTATCTCCCATTGTTTTTCACCTTTGCCATTCATAAAAATAAGAACGGATACAAATGTATCCGTTCTTATCTTATGAATTATTTTCTGTTTTATTCACCGAGAAGATAATTATACAGTCCCTCATAGCGGAATTTTGACGCATTCCATGAAAAATCATTTGCCATTCCACGGTCTACCATCTGGTTCCACTGGCGCTTGCGGTCATAGAAAATATGCTTGGAATAATTAATCACCTGCAGCATTTCGTCAGCGTTGTAATTTGTAAAGGAGAATCCATCTCCACTGTTATCATATTCATTGTAAGCCTGAACCGTGTCTTTTAATCCTCCGGTTTCTCTTACAATCGGGACGGTTCCATACCGGAAAGAAATCATCTGTGTCAGACCACACGGCTCAAAGCGGGAAGGCATTAAGAACGCATCCGCTGCCGCATAAAGCTTGTGTGCCAGATCATCAGAGTAACAGATATTTGCAGAAACCCGGTTCGGATATTTCCATGCGTAGTGCCGGAACATATTCTCATACTGTGGTTCCCCGGTTCCGATAACTACCAGCTGGGTAAATTCATCTACCAGTCCGTCCATGACGGCATTGATCAGATCCAGCCCCTTTTGATCGGTCAGACGGGAAATGAGTCCGATCATGTATTTCTTCTTATCTACTTCCAGACCAAGTTCTTCCTGCAGCCGTTCTTTGTTCACATACTTCTTTTTCCGGAAGTTGGACGCATCATAATTCATGTAAATCTTGGAATCGGTCTGTGGATTGTAAGTCGTATAATCAATTCCGTTTACAATTCCCTGCATGTCAAAATGACGTGCAGACAACAGGCCATTTAATCCCTCGCCGTAATATTCTGTCTGAATCTCCTGCGCATAGGTATCACTGACGGTAGTAATATAATCTGCATAAACAAGTCCGCCCTTTAACATATTTGCATCTTTATTAAATTCCAGCTTATCCGGAACAAACAGATCACTTGAGAATCCCGTAAGTCCCTGCATGGTTTTTACATCCCAGATTCCCTGGAACTTCAGATTATGTATGGTCATAATCGACCGGATGCCCCAGAAGAAAGAATCTGCCTGAAATTCGTTCTTTAAATAAACAGGAATCAGTCCGGCCTGCCAGTCATGACAGTGAATGATATCCGGGCGGAAACCGATCAGCGGAAGCATGGACAATACCGCTTTGTCGAAGAACGTGAATTTTTCAATATCATAGCGCATATCTCCATACGGTACGAAACAGTTAAAATACTCCTGATTATCAATGAAATAATAGGTGACTCCATCCAGTTTATATTGTAAAACCCCTACATATTTACTTGGAATATAAGAACCGCATGCCATATAAAAATGGGTCACATACTCAAACTGACTGCGGTATTTTTCCGGAATACAGCTGTAATTCGGAATAACAACACGCACATCCCAATCCTTATGATCAAATGTTTTAGGCAAAGCCCCACATACATCAGCAAGTCCTCCTGTTTTAATAAAAGGAACACATTCTGATGCTGCAAATAAGATTTTCTTCATACCTGCCTCCTAATTTAAAACCCTGTTTTGCGTATGACGCATTTTTACAGTATGTAATTTTACTCTTCCCAGTTGTGATATACTTCCTGAACATCATCATCGTCATCCAGGAAATCAAGAATTCTTCCGATATTTGTAATATCAGCCTCATCGGTCAGCGTCACATATGTCTGTGGAATCATGGTTACTTCCGCAGATGCCATCGGAATGTTCTGCTCTTCAAGTGCCTTATGTACCGCATCAAAATCTTCCGGAGCGGTAGTGATCTCAAAGCTGTCATCCGCATCGGAAAAATCTTCTGCACCTGCATCAAGTGCAAGCATCATCAGATCATCACCATCCATATCACATTCTTCTTTGTCAATGATAATCTGTCCTTTTTCATCGAACATATAGGATACGCATCCCTGTGTACCGATACTTCCCTGTCCCTTGGTAAATGCATTACGCACATTGGCCGCTGTACGATTCTTATTATCCGTCAGGCACTTTACAATAATTGCTGTGCCGCTTGGTCCATATCCCTCATACGTTGTTGTCTCGTAATTAACACTGTTTCCATCGCCTGCCGCTTTTTTGATACCGCGCTCGATGGTATCATTCGGCATATTGTTTGACTTTGCCTTTGCGATTACCTGTGCAAGTTTGAAATTATTTGCCGGATCCGGACCACCCTCTTTTACCGCAACAGCAATTTCTCTACCGATCATGGTAAAGATCTTTCCCTTTGCTGCATCATTTTTTTCTTTTTTGTGCTTGATATTCGCAAATTTGGAATGTCCTGACATTGTTAAAATCCTCTTTTCTAAATTGTATTCTATCCTGTAACCATCCATACTTCATGTCATTCGTACAGAAGCATTACCTGTATTTTATTCTATCATTCTTTGCCGTTTCGCGCAAGTGGGTCATCCTCCGGCCGCTGATGCTTTGCATCTGCTTTTTTTACAAGAACCTCACGAATCATTTTATCCTTCACTTTCCGAATGGAAAATTCATATCCGTACGCCTGCAATCTGGCAGTTTCACCATCATTTGGAATTTTTTCCATCAGGGAAACCAGAAAACCGTTGAGCGTGTCAAAATCATCATCATTTACCGGAATCTGTAACGTTTCCGCCACGTCCGAAAGACTTGCAAATCCGCTCATGGTATAACTTCCATCCGAATTCTGGCGGATCAGTTCTTCTTCCTCATCATGCTCATCCTCGATGTTTCCGACAATTTCTTCCAGGATATCCTCCATAGCTACCGCACCGGATGTCTGTCCATATTCATCTACCACTATGACCAGATGGCTCTTTTTTGCCTGCATTTTCTGAAAAAGAGTATGAATATTTAATGTTTCCGGAACAAAATCCACCTCCCGGATCAGCCCCTTAATGTCTTTGATGGAAGTACGGAATACCTCATTTTTCTGTGCAAAAGCAAATGCGTCTTTAATATGTAAAACACCGATAATATTATCGATGTCCTCCAGATAAACCGGATATCTTGACTTATTGTTTTCAATTATGAACGGAACAGCATCATTATAGGAAAGTTCCCCATCGATCGCAATCAGATTCTTTCGATGTGTCATAATATCTTTGGCTTCTTTGTCACCGAATTCAAAAATATTGTGAATCATCTCTGCCTCCGAAGCACGAAGAACTCCCTGTTCGTGTCCTTCATTTACCATGGAAATAATCTCTTCTTCGGTCACATCATCCTCATGGGAAGACGGGTTTAAAAATCCTATAATTTTTTTAAAAATATTCGTCCTGCCGGAACTGGCACTATCGTCCATTTCGTTTCTCCTTTAATGTATATAATACTCCAAATCATACCATGGGAACTGTATTCCGTCAAGTTATGTATACAATTCCAGGCTGATCTCCAGTGCTTTGTCAATTTTCAAAAGAATCTGATGATCCAGATGACATACTTTATCTTTCAGCCGCTTTTTGTCAATGGTCCGCAACTGTTCCAGCAAAACGACAGAATCCTTTGCCAGATCGTATTTGTCACAGTTTAATTCGACATGTGTAGGAAGTTTTGCTTTATGCATCTGCGAAGTAATCGCCGCACAGATCACGGTCGGGCTGTGCCGGTTCCCGATATTGTTCTGAATGATAAGAACCGGCCGGACGCCTCCCTGTTCCGATCCCACGACCGGGCGCAGATCTGCATAATAAACATCTCCTCTTTGAATCAACATACGTTTTCACCCCATACTTTGTGATACTAAAAGTATTTCCATATTTCTCACATGTATTCAAAAAGATGATTTCATACTATATGTTATTCAAAAAGGAGACATCTGTGTAATCTTATGATTCCTGTATACAGATTCTTGGCACACGCGGTGTGATCAGACATGCAAATTCATAATTGAAACGACCGGATAATTCGCCAAGCTCTTCCATCGTGATACATTCGCTGCCGTCTTTTCCGAGAAGGGTCACCGGATCACCTTCTTTTGCTTCCGGAATTTCAGTCACATCGACCATAAACTGGTCCATGCAGACTCTGCCGCAGATCGGAGCCTTCTTCCCGTGAATAAGAACATAGCCTTTATTGGAAAGCCCTCTTGCATAACCATCCGCATAGCCGACCGGAATGGTTGCAATTCTTTTTTCTGACGGTGTCTCATAGATACCGCCATAACTGATCTTACGCCCTTTTCCCAGTGTCTTGACAAAAGCGATATGGCTCTTTAAGGACATCACCGGATGAAGGGAAATATTGTGTGCCACTTCCTCCGATGGCCACATACCATAAAGCGTGATTCCGGCTCTTACCATATCCATATTTGCTTCCGGGATCTCTACAATTCCGGCACTGTTGGAGCAATGATGGATCGGTATTTTAACATTCCGTTCCTCTAACATTGTTATCATCTTCTGAAAAAGTGCAATCTGCTTTTGGGTTGGGGTTTTATCATACTCATCTGCCTGGGCAAAATGTGTAAAAATTCCTTCGATCTCAATATTCGGAAGTTTTGCAATCCCTGCAATCAGGTCTGCACTGTCTTCGGTAACCTGCAGACCGATCCGGCTCATTCCGGTATCAATTTTAATATGGATATGACAGGTTTTATTTTTTCTGACAGCGATATCCGAAAGAGCTTTTGCCGCCTCATATTCACAGATTGCAGGACGTATTTCTTTTTCCACTATGAGCTCATAATGTTCCGGAAAACTGATTCCAAGGATCAGAATCGGTTTCTTTCGCCCATCCGCAATCAGCATCTCCGCTTCATCCGCAGTTGCCACGGCAAATCCCCATACATACGGAAGGTCCTCGATTGTTTTTGCTACTGTCAGTGCCCCATGCCCGTAAGCATCTGCCTTGATGACGGCGGCAATTTTGGTTCCTTCTTTAATATTTTTATGCATGGATTCCATATTATAGCGCAGTGCATCTAAATCAATGCCTGCATAAACACGATTTTTTTTCATGATTTTTCTACCTCTTTGAGTCCTTCTATGATATCGGAAGCCATCATTCCCCGGACTCCACATTTTTCTTTTGCGGCATCTCCCGCCAGCCCGTGCACATACACCCCAAGAGGTGCTGCTTCCTCTGCTTTCATTCCCTGGGCAAGAAGGGAACCGATCACACCTGCCAGCACATCTCCGCTTCCGGCCGTTGCCATTCCATTATTTCCCGATAAATTTACATACGTCATGCCATCCGAAACGGCAGTAACCGTATGAAAATCTTTTAATACACAAATCACATGGAAACGCTTCGCAAAGGTTTCGGCAGATTGCTCCAGTGTGGTCAGAATTTCAGAAACCGGTTTTTTGGTCAGCCGGGACATTTCTCCGGGATGCGGTGTCAGAATAATGTCCGTCTTTGCCTGTTGTAAAAGTTCTGGCTGATCCGCAATGATATTTAACGCATCGGCGTCCAAAACCAGTGGAACGCGGCATTGTTCCAGAACAGTGGATGTCATGCGGCGTGCACGCTGTCCGGTTCCGATTCCCGGTCCAAATACTACGGCATCCGCCCACTGCAGCTGTTCTGCCAGCAAAGTTTCTTCCTCGTTTTCCTGCCCGGTGACAAGAACAGCTTCCGGAACCTTTGTCTGCAGAATCAGCCGGTTTTGTTCACAGGTGAATACCCGCACCAGGCCACTTCCCATACGATATGCAGCTTTTGCACAAAAGCATGCCGCTCCGGACATATTAACACTTCCGGCAATAATTAGCAACTTCCCATACGAACCTTTATTGGTATGTGCCATACGGGAGGGAAGTTTTTTTAAATCTTCCGGTTCCAGAACAGCCGTATGCGGCTTATCATCCAGCCAGCTTTCCTGTGTAATTCCCATGGAAACCACATGTACCTTTCCGCAGTATTCATTGCCCGGCCACAGATACTGTCCCTTTTTCCCGAATGAAAATGTAATTGTGTCATCTGCCCGAAAAGCCGTGCCAAGTACTGCCCCATCATCGGAACTGATTCCGGAAGCAATATCCACGGCAACTTTCCATCCAGACAATTGATTGAGCACGTCAATATCGTTTGCAAGTGCTCCGGATATTTCCCGGGACAGACCGGTTCCAAACAGGGCATCAATGACCACATCATAGGATGCCTCCCCCGCGGAAACTTTCTCCTTTTGCACGACCGGAATGCGGTAGGCACTGCAGATCTGTTTCTGGGTGTCATAGGATGGACTGGTCCGGTGCCCTTCTTCCTCTCCTGCCAGCCATACGAATACAAAAATCCCCTGTTCCCGTAAAAGTCTGGCAATGGCCAGTCCGTCCCCTCCGTTATTTCCGCTTCCACAGGCAATTAATGCTGTCGATAATTTATTTTGTTTAAGCAGTAAAAGCTTCTGCACAAAAGCCATCGATGCCTGTTCCATCAATACCAGTTCCGGTACATGAAACACCTGCGATGTATTCTGATCCAGAAGCTTCATTTCTTTTCCCGATACAAGATAACGCAAGATTTCTAACTCTCCTCTTCCTTTTGTGATTCTTTCGTATCGTTTTGTTTATTTTGTGCGCTGTCCTCTTCCACATCTTCATCTTCATAGTGAATATCGAACAGATCCAGAGTGGATGGCCCGAATATATCGTGCAGATACGCATAAATCTCACGATTGTTGATATCCCGGTTCTGCTTACGGATGATATTTTTCTTTAAATCCACACGAACCTGATTGATCCAGGCATCAATATCATCGGATTCCTTTTTATTGACACGTATTTTTTCGTAAAAATATCCCATGCTCTGAAGCATCAGTTTCCGGTTGACATCACGGATCTGACGTGGAATTTCCAGCAGTTCGTCCTCATTTTCTTCCATTTTCTGATTGGTTTCATCAATCAGACGTTTATCTTCATCCAGCTTTTTTTCCCGCTGTGCATCCATATCTTCGGATGTAGTTCCGTCCATGTTTGCGACAATGCTTTCCATCAGCTGCTTTTTTACTTTTTTCAGCTGTTTTAACTCTTCATTCAGTTTTCCCTGTCTGGCAAGCAAAGCATTCAGCTCGTTTTCCGTTTCATGAATTTCGTCCGGCTTACCATGCACAGCAAAAAGCCGATGCCACTTCTCATCAAGTACAAGAATCGGCACCTGTTTGTCTGCCAGCGCTTTTTTAAATTCTTCATCATCCTTCATCGTATCACCTCTTTGTGTGCTACTTGGAGTTCTTCACGATATTATATGATAACTGCATCAGACTATCCGACAGATGAACATTTTCGACAACCACACTTTTATCACTTAAATCCAGATCCACATGGGCAAAATTCCAGATGGCGCGAATTCCCAGATTCACAAGATGCTGTGCGGTATCTTCTGCCTTTTCTTTCGGGAGTGTTAAGGCTGCAATATCTACTTTATTTTTTTTGCAGTAATCATCCAGTTCATCCATCATATAAATCGGAATATCACGAACGGTCTGTCCTTTTAAAGATGGTTTTACATCAAACAACGCAGTAATGATAAAACCAAACCGTTCAAATTTCACATAATTTGTAATTGCCTGACCAAGATTTCCGGCACCGATCATGATAATATTATGGGTCTCATTTAACCCCAGTATTTTTCCGATCTCATCATACAGGTATTTCACATTATATCCGTAACCCTGTTGTCCAAATCCGCCAAAATTATTCAAATCCTGGCGAATCTGAGAGGCCGTCACCATCATCCGGTGACTCAGATCATTGGAGGAAATGCGCTCAACGCCTTCCTCCAGCAATTCTCCCAGATAACGGTAATATCTTGGCATACGACGGATGACAGCTTGTGAGATTTCCTTTTCCACAATTTCATCCTCCAATCCTTTTATTTATGAAAGAGAAGCTTCCAGTTCTGTCCGGATTGCCTTAATAAAATTCTCACTGTTTAATACCACCGGATTTTCAATGGTCGTAATCAAAGCAAGATCCTTTGTCATCTTTCCGGACTCAATGGTCTTTAAGCATGCTGCTTCCAGTTTATCCGCAAAATCACAGAGTGCCTGATTTTTATCCAGTTCTCCGCGCTTTCTGAGTGCTCCTGTCCATGCAAAAATGGTTGCGACGGAGTTTGTGGAAGTTTCTTCACCCTTCAGATGCTTATAATAATGTCTCTGAACGGTTCCGTGTGCAGCTTCATACTCATAATATCCATGCGGGGATACAAGTACGGAAGTCATCATGGCAAGAGAGCCGAATGCAGAACTGATCATATCACTCATAACATCACCGTCATAGTTTTTGCATGCCCAGATAAATCCGCCTTTTGACTTCATAACACGTGCAACCGCATCATCGATCAAAGTATAAAAATACTCAATTCCGGCTTTTTCAAATGCATCCTTGTAATTCTTCTCAAATACATCCTGGAAAATATCCTTAAAGGTATGGTCATATTTTTTGGAAATGGTATCCTTTGTTGCAAACCACAGATCCTGTTTTGTATCCAGTGCATATTTAAAACAGCTGTGTGCAAAGCTTTCAATGGAATCGTCCAGGTTATGCTGTCCCTGTAATACACCGGCTCCGGTAAAATTATGGATCAGCTCACGCACGATGGTTCCATCCTCTGCAGTAAATACCAGCTCAGCCTTACCAGGTCCCGGAACCTTCATTTCTGATGCCTTATACACATCGCCATACGCATGTCTTGCAATCGTGATCGGTTTTTCCCAGGTCTTAACATTTGGCTCAATTCCCTTTACGACAATCGGCGCACGGAATACCGTTCCGTCAAGCATGGCACGGATGGTTCCGTTCGGACTCTTCCACATCTCTTTTAAATTATATTCTGTCATTCTTGCGGCATTCGGAGTGATCGTTGCGCATTTTACAGCAACACCGTATTTCTTTGTTGCATTTGCAGAATCAACCGTTACCTGATCGTTTGTCCGGTTACGCTCTTCCAGTCCCAGATCATAATACTCTGTTTTCAGATCAATAAACGGAAGTAACAGCTCATCCTTGATCATTTTCCAGAGAATTCTTGTCATTTCATCTCCGTCCATCTCTACCAGTGGTGTTGTCATTGTAATCTTGCTCATCGCTTCATTCTCCTTTATTTTATTTCATCAGATTTTCCCAACCGACTTTATCCATGTTGGATATCGTATTGCGGATATGGAGTCTGGCACACTCCTCCGCTGTCCGGGCATCCCTTGCCTTTAATGCCTCGGCAATTGCCCGGTGTTCATTGATCGACGCATGAGCCCGTGCTTTCTCTTCCAGTGTGATCCGCCGGATGCGCTGCAGATAATGATGATAGTCACGAAGCACACGTGTCAGTTCTTTGCTTGCGCATGCCTCATATACCATTTCATGGAAACGGTTATCCAGTTCCAGTATCTGATCCCAGTTTTCTTTGGAATAGTGAAAATCGGATAAAAATACGATTTCTTCCAGTTCCTCCAACTGTTCCTGCGTGATCCGCTCCGCTGCCCACCGGGCACATAATCCCTCTAAAAGCGTCCGTATCTCATAGATATCTTTGATATCCTGAAGGGTAACCCCTTCTACAAACGCTCCCTTGTTTGGAATGATATGTACCAATCCTTCCAGTTCCAGCTGCCGAAGCGCTTCCCGGACAGGAGTCCGGCTCACTCCAAGATCGTCGCCAATATTCTTTTCCTTCAGTTCCTCATTCGCCTGATATTTTCCATTTAAAATATCTTCCCGAATGGAATGAAAAACTTTGGCACTTAATGAATAATGATCTTCTGCCATAATTTCACCTTATATAATATCGAATTTTTGTCTATAACACAATACCAAGCTCTTTACAAACGGAAGTAATTTCTACAACAAGTTCCTGATCCGTCATAACCGTCACGCGTCCGTCATCGTATTGTGTGTCTACCCAGTCTTTGATCCGGTGTACAAGTTCTGAGTTTTTGTCCACTTTCCGGTCATCCGGTAAATGATAATAATTGTTGATCCAGTGTGCAATACCTGCCAGACCTGAGGTATTCGATACTGCTACCAGAGGTGGACGGTTTAAAAATTTTCCGGTATCGAAAATGTTATAGATTTCCTCGTTTTTCAGTAATCCGTCTGCGTGAATACCGGCTCTTGTCACATTAAAGTTACTTCCGACAAACGGCGTCTGCGGCGGCTGTTTGTATCCCAGTTCTTTTTCATAATATTCGGAAAGTTCTGTGATCACGGTCGTATCCATGCCGTCGAGAGTGCCGCGCAGCTGGGCATACTCAAATACCATGGCTTCCAGAGGCGTATTACCGGTACGCTCTCCGATTCCAAACAGAGAACAGTTGACACCACTTGCTCCGTACAGCCATGCAGTGGTGGAATTGTTGACTGCTTTGTAAAAATCATTGTGTCCATGCCACTCAATCTGGGAAGAAGGAACTCCGGCATGTGTTGTCAGACCGTAAATGATTCCCGGCACACTTCGCGGAATTACGGCACCAGGGAAGTTTACCCCATATCCCATCGTATCGCAGGCACGTACCTTGATCGGAATCTTGTACTCATCCTGCAGTTTCATCAGTTCCACACAGAACGGAATTACAAATCCGTAAATATCGGAACGTGTGATATCCTCAAGATGACAGCGCGGACTGATGCCGGTCTCCAGACAGTCGCGGATCACGCTCAGGTACAGATTCATAACCTCCCGTCTTGTCATTTTCATTTTATAGAAAATATGGTAGTCAGAACAGCTGACAAGAATGCCCGTCTCGCGAAGACCCAGGTCTTTGACCAGCTGAAAGTCCTGTTTGCTGGCACGAATCCAGGAAGTGACTTCCGGAAACTGATAGCCACGTTCCATACATTTATATACCGCGTCGCGGTCTTTCTTACTATATAAGAAGAATTCACTCTGACGAATCTTTCCCTTCGGACCGCCAAGTTTATGTAAGTAATCATAAATCGTCACGATCTGTTCGGTGGTATACGGAGCACGGGACTGCTGCCCATCACGGAATGTGGTATCTGTAATCCAGATTTCATCCGGCATATTATGCGGAACAATACGATCATTAAACGCAATCTTCGGAATCTCCTCATAGGGAAAAAGGTTCCGGAATGTATTCGGTTCATCCACATCTACCAGCTGATAAAAATGTTCTTCGAGCTGCAACAGGTTTGATTTGTCATTCATTACTACTTCTCTCATGTGCTGACTACTCCTTTTCATACATGAATAATTGTATACAATTATTACGTTATAAAATTATTTTATCTATTTACTATGTGAAAGTCAATGAATTTTTTTAGAAAAATATGGAACCCTTTTGCTGCCGTCTCATACATTATACTGTAAATATATTTATTTGGAGGTCACTTATGAGTGATTTAACTGCTACAAACTGTGGATGTTCAACAGATAACGGATGTGGATGCAATTCTATTATCTGGATCATTCTTCTTCTCTCCTGCTGCGGAAATGGATCTTTCTGCGGAAACAACAACGGATGCGGATGCAGTGGTGGCGGAAACGACTGCTGCTGGCTGATTCTTCTTCTGTTATTCTGTGGCGGATGCGGCAACGGAAACGGATGCGGCGGAATCTTCTAATATTTGTGTTAGAAACGTGCGCAGCAAGGTGCACAACCCAAAAGGGATGCAGTATCTGCATCCCTTTTTGCATATAAAATGCTATCCTTCTTTTGTGGCTTTTTCTTTCTGGATCTGACGTTCCACAGCCTCTTTTACCCTGCATTCCGTGGGAACATTCCGTCGTTTCAGGCATTCTTCATCCACTTCATAAACACTGTTTCCGTCAATAATCAGTCTCTCATACATATATTTATTTATTTTTCCTTTTTCTTTTATTGTATTCATACAGACAGGCACTCTCTCATAAAATAATAGAAAAATTATATAGGATGTGTGATCCATGGATGAAAATAAATCCATCACGTATGACGATCTGATCCAGACGAGAAATACGCAGATCTTAAAATCCATCGTACCGTTTTTAGACGTTCCGACACAAAAGCCGCTTGCCATGCTGATCCAGCTGATGGAATGGAAAAATGCCACAGCAGCTTTCTCCAGACAGGAGAACAGCATGGCTGCCTGTTCTCTGCCTGCCGGTACCAAACGGCGGGATGCAATGCTTAGTGCAGTCCGTAAATATTGTACCCCAAAAGAACAGGAAATGATTGATACCATACAGACACTGTTTTGTATTATGGAAAATCAGGATCTGTTTCACAATCCATAAATCCGCAGGAGGTTTTTGAATGGATTCCAATCTTTTTAACAATCCGGCGTTTGCCAGTTTAAGTCCGGAAAAATTGCAATTTCTGCTCTCCTTTGCACAGAAAGAAAAACCTTTAAACATGAAAGATGCCATGCCGTTTCTTCTCTCAAATATGAGGCAGGCAAAGGAAAACCATATTGATTTCACAAAGCCTGAAATCGAACTGTTGTGTGATCTGCTGTCCAAAGATCTTCCGCCTGAGAGTCAGACGCAAATGAAAAAGATCATGTCCCTGATGTCGATGAACCGTTCACATCCAGCTCCCTGATCGGGATTTTTAAAATTTTATCCAGCGGGAACAGGCTTTTGCCTTTCCCGTCGGTTCCCTCATAATATTTTTCGCCTGCCGATTCAAACAGAATATATAAGGTATTGTCCCTTACATCGAGTTCTTCCGATGCCGGAGGCATTTCCACTTTCTTTCTCGGATGTTTCGGCCGGGTTGCGAGTGCCGTGACAGAGTCGTAACAATATAAATAGGAAGACTGGTTTCTTCCGTAGGAAGTGCTCAGATATACGTTTCCGGAATCATCGAACGTAACTCCCTGCACCTTTTGCGGAATTTTATAATCACTGAGGGCAATCAGTTTGTCCGTCTTTTTATCCAGATAATATGCCACCATTCGTGAATTCACCAGAAGTGTATGCGTTGCAATCCACAATCTTCCGCCATACCAGGTAATACAGGAAGGCGTATTTTTGACCGGAAACTCCTCCACAACATCTCTTGCATCCACGACATCTCCGGTATTCTGATATGCCATCAGTTCAATAAAATCGTAGGAGATCCGCTCCACACAGTTTTCATAGGAATTGCACACCCATACATTGTCACCGTCAAACGCAATTCCTCCCAGATGGCTGTTTTCATCCATTCCCAGTGTGACCATATATTCTCCGGTTTCCCGGTCAAACACCATAAGCTCTCCCATACAGTCATCTTCCGTGGAATAAGAAGTGATCAGCACAAATTCATCGGTCAGACAAATTCCCTGCGGGCACTGGGATGCACTGAAAATATATTCTTTTAACACATCTTCCTCCCGGGTATCCGGCATACCCGGAATATCAATTTCATTGTAAAAGCCGTAATCAAGATCTTTCAACAGAACCAGATTTTTACCGAAGCGGCTCTCTCTTTTGTGATAGTTATAATATTCTACATTGTAATAATTATTGATCTTTGCGGTCCACTTTGCGTAGAGAATGTAATGATCCTTACGATCCGTCGGAATGGTCTTTATCCGTTTGTGAAGCGCGGCATCGGAGTACCATCCAAGAAACCGGAATCCACTCCGGTATGGCGTATACAGCGGCTGCTCCCCGCTGAATGCCGGGTACGATTCTTTATTGAAAGAATTCTGTATGCCGCCTCCCAAAAAATACCCCACGGTAACCGTATCGCTTTTTGTGTGAACATTTGCAGGTTTTTGAAAGGAAGAACTCGAAGGGGCATAATTCTCCCCTTCGAGTTCTGTGTTTTTTGCATATGTCGGTGTCACGATAAAATTTAAGGTTATTGCAATCAATAATACAGCAAACACTGTACTATTCTTCTGTCTCCACAACTTTGCCTGCCCTCTCTTCTATTTCTCTTGCTGCCACATCCTCAGGTGCTTGTTCATACCGGGCAAATTCATAAGAAAATGTTCCGCTTCCGCTGGTCATTGACCGAAGCTGTGTATTATATCCATACAGTTCAAGATATGGAAGATCCGCATCGATCTCCTGATACCCGTTTTCTGCATTCATATTCATCACACGACCTCTGCGTTTATTCAGATCTCCCATGATTTCACCGGTATATTCCTCCGGAGTAATGATCTTTACAGAGGCGATCGGCTCTAACAATACCGGCTTCGCATCTAAAAATCCTTTCTTAAATGCCTGTTTGGCGGCTACTTTAAATGCCATCTCGGAGGAATCCACCGGATGATAGGAGCCATCATAGAGTACCGCTTTCACTCCGATTACCGGGTAGGCCGCAAGCGGTCCTTTCAAAACAGCTTCTGCAATTCCTTTTTCCACTGCTGGAAAATAATTTTTCGGAACGGCTCCACCCACAACACACTGTTCAAATACATAAGGGACCTCTAAATCCCCGCTCGGCTCAAATTTCATTTTAACATGGCCGTACTGTCCATGTCCACCGGACTGTTTTTTATATTTGTATTCAACATCTGATTTTCCACGTATGGTTTCGCGGAAAGCGACCTTTGGACGCATCAGTTCAATTTCTACTTTATACTTTTCAAGCAGCATACTCTGAACAATTTCAAGCTGCTGCTCACCCATGCCATATAACAGAGTCTGACGATTTTCACTGTCATTTACCACACGCAGCGTCTGATCTTCCATCAGAATTTTTTGCAGCGACTGGGAAATCTTATCCACATCCCCTTTGTTTTTTGCTTTGTAGCGCATAGATACGTACGGTTTTGAGAAATTCGTGCGAAGATAGGCAACCGGATTATTCCGTACGGACAGGGAATCCGTTGTCTGGGACTGGGACAGCTTTGCCAGTGCTCCGATATCCCCCGCATGAAGTTCTTTTACTTCCTCTGTTTTATTTCCGCGCAGAACGTACAGCTTTCCAATCTTTTCGTCACAATCCCTGTGATAATTAAATAAGACATCATCCGTCTTAAGCACACCGGAATTTACTTTGATCAGAGAATACTTTCCAATGTAAGGATCTACAATTGTCTTAAAAATATACGCACTCTTCGGTTTTGCGAAATCATAGTCCGCCGGATACACCTCGTTGTTTGTCGTATTGATGCCTGCGCAGGTCCGTTTGTCCGGGCTCGGAAAATATTTAACAATATCTGCCATCAGCGTATACATCCCGCGGGCAAGCGGATTCGATCCCATAAGAACCGGAACGATAGAACCATCCATGACATTTACCCTGAGCGCCTGACGAATTTCGTCCTCGGAGAATTCATCTCCGTTAAAATAACGGTCCATAAATTCCTCGCTGGTTTCTGCCACAGCTTCTAACAAAGCTTCCCTGCACAGATTAAGATTCTTTTGGGAATATTCCGGAACTTCAAATTTTTCAACGGTTCCCTCATCGATCCATCGCTTTGCTTTCTGCTGGATGACATTGACATATCCGACAAACTGGCCATCCTCCCGGACCGGCAGATGAAACGGTGCAATTTTCTTTCCGTAAAGAGCCTGCAGATCTTCCACTACCTGACGGTAACTTGCATTGTCAATATCCATATCTGTCACAAAGATCATACGTGGAAGATGATTTTTTTCACAGATTTCCCAGGCGCGCCGCGTGCCTGTCTCGATTCCCGCTTTTCCGGAAATAACGATAATTGCTGCATCCGCTGCGGAAACTGCCTCTTCGACTTCCCCGACAAAATCAAAATAGCCTGGGGTATCCAAAACATTAATTTTGTTGTCTTTCCACGGGATCGCGACCACAGAAGTATGGATCGAAAACTGGCGTTTCGTCTCCTCCTTATCAAAATCACTGATGGTATTTTTATCTGCGACCGTCCCCATACGTGTCGTCAGACCTGCCAGATATGCCATGGCTTCCACCAGGGAAGTTTTGCCGCATCCTCCATGCCCCAGGAGAACCACATTACGAATTCTGTCTGTCGTATATACGTTCATAGTAAAACCCTCCTTTTTTAGAATATTTACTCTTTTATGGTTATATTCTACTAATTTTCAGAAAGTTTTACAACCTTTTTATGCATTTTGTTGAAGTATTTTTGCCGCAAGTTCTTCCAGATACGTCCAGCGATCCATTTTTTCTTCCAATTGTGTTTCCAGCTGCGTTTTTTCTTCTGTCAGTTCATTCAGCTTCACAAAATCCCGTGCGCAGGATGCCATCTCCCCGTCAATCTCTCCCAGCCGTGTTTCCAAAGCTGCAATGTCGTCCTCAATGGTTTCATATTCTTTCTGTTCTTTATAGGAGAATTTTAATTTATTTTCATGTTTCCATGTAGAACGTGAATCTTCTGTCGCCTGTTTTTCCTGTACATTTGCCGTCTCTTCATTTTTACGGAACGAATCGCCTGCAGTATCTACAAATTTTCCTTCCTCTTCGGCCCGTCTGTGATAGTCCGTATATCCGCCCTCATACTGGCAGAGCTTTCCGTTTCCCTCAAAAGCAAAGATTCTGTGCACTACACGGTCCAGAAAATAACGGTCATGCGATACCGTAATCACAATACCGTCATAATGATCCAGATAATCTTCAAGAATGGTCAGTGTCGTGATATCAAGATCGTTGGTTGGTTCGTCAAGAATCAGTACATTGGGAGCTTCCATAAGGACCCGCAGCAGATTCAGTCTGCGCTTTTCTCCGCCGGACAGTTTTTTGATCTGTCCATACTGTTCTTCCGGTGGAAACAAAAACTGATCGAGCATTGCGGATGCCGAAACCAGTCCATCTTCTGTGCGTACATATTCTGCCGTATTTTTGATATAATCAATCACGCGAAGCTCGGGATCCATATATGCAATTCCTGCTTTTTTATCCTGTTCGATCTCCTGCGTGTAATATCCGATTTTTATCGTCTGTCCAATGGTTACTTCCCCAGCATCCGGCAAAATTCTGCCATCTATGATTTTCATAAGTGTTGTCTTGCCGCATCCGTTTTTCCCGACAAAACCAATCCGGTCATTTTTTAAGAAGATATAGGAAAAATCAGAAATCAGTACATGATCTCCATATGTTTTTGTGATATGTGATAATTCCACAGTTGTTTTTCCCATACGGGAGGACACCGAACCGATTTCGATCTTTTTATCAACATCCGGCTTTTTTTGATCCCGCAAGGCCTCATAGCGCTGGATATGTGCTTTCTGTTTGGTGGAACGCGCCCTCGCCCCGCGCTGCATCCATTCGATTTCCTTGCGCAGAATGGACTGTCTTTTCCGTTCGCCTGCCCAGGCAATGTCTTCCCTCTCCTGCTTGGCCGCAAGATATCCGGAATAGTTTGTCTCATAGCTATAAATCTGTCCTTTATCAACTTCCACAATCCGGTTGCATACACTGTCCAGAAAATACCGGTCATGTGTCACCATAACCATTGCTCCCCGGTAATTTTTCAGATAATTTTCCAGCCACTCTGCCATTTCGGCATCCAGATGGTTCGTCGGCTCATCCAAAAGCAGTACATCACACGGAGTAAGGAGCACTGCAACAAGAGCCAGTCGTTTCCGCTGTCCGCCGGACAAATGTCCCACCGGTTCATCGAAATTGTATATGCCAAGCCGCGTCATCATGGATTTGGCATTGCTTTCCAGATTCCATTTTTCATGTTCTTCCCGGTCTTCCTGCTGATGCACACTTCCAATCTGCGCATAAGAAAGTACATTCTCAAGTGCTCCTTTTTGCAGGTCAAATTCCGGCATCTGCGGCAGATAGCGAATCACAAGATGATTGGCCCGTACGACATTTCCGGCATCCGGTTCTTCGAGTCCTGCCATAATTTTTAACAGCGTGGATTTTCCGGTTCCATTGATGCCTATGATTCCGACTTTTTCCCCATCCTGCAGATAAAACGATGCATCGTGAAACAACTCACGCTGTGTATAAACTTTTGTAATATGATCAACGGTAAGTAAATTCATAAAAATTCCTCTTTCTGCTTCCTTTCGCCTTTTTATTATCACACGAACGGACAATTGTTGCAAGTGCTGTCACACATTCCTCTTTTGACACTCCTGCCATTCTATAGTACAATAAACACATCAATTACATGATTATAAAGGAAATAAACTTATGGCTTTTCAAACAATCGGTTTTATCGGACTGGGTCTGATTGGAGGTTCGATCGCCAAAAAAATGAAATCCAATCAGCCGGACATCAAAATTTATGCCACGGCACATCATAAAGAAACCATCCAAGAAGCGTACCGTGAGGGGCTGATCGAAAACAATGATCTGTTACCACTGTCTGCTTTTTCTGACTGTGATTATATTTTTTTATGTGCCCCGGTTCAACGGAACCTCGCATATCTGCGTCAGTTAAAAGATATTATCCGCAGCGACTGTTATATCACAGACGTCGGAAGCACAAAAACGGAAATTCATGAAGAAGTGATACGGCTTGGCATGGAGGCCAATTTTATCGGCGGGCATCCCATGACCGGTTCCGAAAAAACAGGCATATTAAGTGCCACCAATACGCTTTTGGAAAATGCATACTATATTATCACCCCGACCGCCCTGACTCCAAAGGAAGAAATTTCGGAATTTCGTGATTTTGTATTGTCGCTTGGAGCAATTCCACTGATTTTGGATTATAAAATACACGATTACTCTACGGCAGCCATCAGCCATCTGCCGCACATGATCGCATATTCGCTGGTCAATCTGGTCCACCAGATCGATGATGACAAAGAAACCATGAAAACCATTGCTGCCGGGGGATTTAAGGATATCACAAGAATTGCATCTTCTTCGCCTGTGATGTGGCAGAATATCTGTGCTTCCAACCGGGAACCGATTCTTTCACTGATGGATCAGTACCTTGCCATTCTGACGAAGCTTCGCGGATACATTGACAGTTCCAATGAACAGGCACTGCTTTCCTTCTTTCAGCAGGCAAAAGACTACCGGGATTCCATCACACTGCCAAGTGTCAAATCCCCTACGGTATATTATGAATGTTTTGTGGATCTGGTCGATGAAACCGGCGGTATTGCTGCTGTTGCCGGGCTGCTCGCACAATACCATATCAGCATCAAAAACATCGGTATTGTAAATAACCGGGAATTTGAAGAAGGTGTTCTTCAGCTCGCGTTTCCTGACAAACAGACTCTGACCCGTGCCAAACGTCTGCTTACCGACAATGGCTATATGGTTCACGAACGGTAAAACATAAATGGTTTTCCCATAAAAAATACAGGCTCCGGATAATTTCCGGAGCCTGTATTTTTATTTGCACAAGGTATCGAGTATTTCAAAATAGTTTTCAAACGTCTTCCTGCAGCAGGAAGGATTTTCAATCACAATACCGTCTGTCACAAGTCCCGGAATTGCAAAAGCCATCGCAACCCGGTGATCCTCGAACGTTTTTATTTTACATCCATGCGGTTTTCCCGGATGAATCACAATACGGTTCTCATCCAGCTGCTCGCATGCGATTCCCATTGCCTTCAGATTGGTAAGAATCGCGGCAAAACGGTCACATTCCTGATAACGGATATGTCCGATTCCGGTAATCTCGACGGTTTCACTGGCAAAACACGCAATTGCCGCCAGTGTCAGAGCCTGATCTGAAAATGCAGAAAAGTCAAATACCCCTCCCAGGAATCCTTCCGTCGGCGGATACATCCGGATTCCATCCGGTTCTTCCTCTGTCCGGCATCCCATCTGTTCCAGCACATGTAAAAAAGAAGTATCTCCCTGTAAGCTTTCCCAGTGTACATGGCAGACCTTTGCAGGAACGCCGACAACCGGGCACATCGCATAAAAATAAGAAGCTGCCGAAACATCCGGTTCAATCTGATACTCTCTTGCCTGATATGCTGTATGTTCCGCAATCACAAAAGTATCGGATGCAGGTCGTTGTACTTCCACACCAAACTGTTTCATCATAGCAACCGTCATCTCTACATAAGCCATTCCATGATGCCCTTTGACGTGAATCCGGAATTCTTTCTGAAACAACACGGAAGAGATCAGAAGCGCACTCAGAAACTGACTGCTTTTTTCAACATCAATGGTTACTTCGTGTCTATTCACACCACTGTTTCCGATCACAAATGGGAAATGTCCTGATGCTTCCTTATAAGTAACTTCCGCCCCAAGGTCTTGAAGTGCCTGCAGCAATTCTTCCATCGGGCGCTTTTTCATCTGCTCGGAAGAGTTCATATGATATTCTCCCTCACACAGACCAAGGTATGCCGTCAGAAAACGGGCAGCAGTTCCTGCACTTCCCACATCAACGGAAGCTTTTGTCTTTGGAACCCTGCCCCCTTTTCCTTCAATGGAGACAACCGCATGCGGCTCATCAATTTCCACCACAAAGCCCAGGTCCTGCAAAGCCTGCAGGAAATGCCTGCTGTCATCCGAAAAAAGAACCCCTTTAAGAACACTCTTTCCGTTTGCAAGTGCTGCAATCAGAAGTGCCCGGTTTGTAATGCTCTTCGATCCTGGAACCGAAACCTCAACCGGAATTATGTCTGCTTTTTTTACCTCATAAGTATCCTGTAAGATCATAGTTTTTCCCGCCTTATTTTACAGTTCGTTAAAAATCTGATAGATATCAATCTTTAATGCATCGGTATCCGTCATTCCGATAAACACACCGCCATAATGAAATCCGTCCGGCTTTTCTTCGCTGCGGACAATCTGGATGACTGCATCCACCACTTCTTTTGTCCATATCTGGATCTTTGCATCATAATAGGAATTAATTTCCAGTTTCTTTTTACAGTCAAATCCAATTCCGCTTTTTGAAATATCTGTTACATCCACATGCACAAATTTTAAAGTTGTGACCCCGTCTTCATCCAGACGCTCCAACTGTACATTGAC
>OGQX01001291.1_pt1 | contig 23439 bp, 20 predicted proteins | sample 1553291 | NCBI WGS metagenome assembly OGQX01 (sample SAMEA2580030, study PRJEB22360) | human gut metagenome | biome: human gut; feature: human-associated habitat; material: faeces | place: Denmark | collected 2008/2010
TTACATCCCTGCCGATACTGGTTTCCTTCATAATAATAGAATCCCGCACGACAGCCCCCGGTCCAATATATACGTTTGGTCCGATTACCGAATTGATCACCGCTCCATGGATCTCTGCTGCCTCCCCAATAATGCAGCGCTCCACTTTTGCCCCCGGTGCTATGTACTGCGGCTCAATCGTATCGCACTTCGTGTAAATCTTCCAGAATTCCTCGTAAAGATTGAATTCCGGAATCAGATCAATCAGCTCCATATTGGCTTCCCAGTATGAGCCAAGTGTTCCCACATCCTTCCAGTAACCGTTGAACTCATATGCAAAAAGCCTCTTGTTGTTTTTAAAGCAATACGGAATAATATGCTTTCCGAAATCACAGCTCTGCTGATCTTTTAATTCGATAAGAGCATCTCTTAATACTTTCCAGGAGAAAATATAAATTCCCATGGATGCCAGATTACTCCGCGGTTTTTCTGGTTTTTCCTCAAAATCCTGAATCTTTTTGTTTTCATCCGCAATCACAATTCCGAAACGGCTTGCCTCCTCCATGGAAACAGGCATCGTCGCAATCGTCACATCCGCATGATTTGCCTTATGGAAGTCCAGCATAACCTCATAATCCATCTTATAAATATGATCTCCGGAAAGGATCAGAACATATTCCGGATTATAACTTTCCATATAGCGCAGATTCTGATAAATGGCATTGGCTGTACCGGTATACCATTCACTGTTATTGCTTCTCTCATACGGTGGAAGTACGGTCACTCCACCATTGTTCCGATCGAGATCCCACGGAATGCCGATGCCGATATGTGTGTTCAGCCGGAGTGGCTGATACTGCGTCAGCACACCAACCGTATCAATTCCGGAATTGATACAATTGCTGAGTGGAAAATCGATAATTCTGTACTTGCCGCCAAATGCTACCGCCGGCTTGGCGACGTCCGATGTCAGAACTCCAAGTCTGCTGCCCTGACCGCCTGCTAAAAGCATGGCTATCATTTCTTTCTTAATCACGTCATCACTCCTCGTCTGTTCTAAATATTATGTTTGTTTCTTACTATTACTGTAGTATATCATATTATCCTTTTATGTACAACAGTTTATACAAAAATGCTGAGTTTTTTTGTTGTTTTTTGGCAAAATGCACAATATATTTTCGGGTGCGCCTTTGGTTATAGAGTGGTATAATAGAAAAAAACTTTATTAAAATAGGTAGGTAATCCTGATGTATAAATTAAAATTTAATGACCCCATTCATATTCACTTTATCGGAATTGGCGGAATCAGCATGAGCGGACTCGCTGAAATTCTTCTGGAAAAAGGCTTCACGATTTCCGGGTCCGATGCAAAAGAATCCGATCTTACCCGCATGCTCGCATCCAAAGGTGCTCAGATTTTTTATGGACAAAGTGCTGAAAATATCATTCCCGGCATTGATCTGGTTGTCTACACAGCCGCAATCCATCCGGATAATCCGGAATTTGCAGAGGCCAGATCCCAGGGACTGCCAATGCTCTCCCGTGCAGAACTGCTTGGACAGATCATGGACAACTACAACAATTCCGTTGCCGTTGCCGGAACCCACGGCAAAACAACCACAACTTCCATGATCAGTGAGATTCTTCTTGCTGCGAAATCCGATCCGACCATCACTGTTGGCGGAATTCTTCCCTCTATCGGAGGAAACCTGCGTGTCGGTCATTCCGGAATCTTTGTTTCGGAGGCCTGTGAATACACCAACAGTTTCCTGAATTTCCGTCCAAAATACAGCATCATCTTAAATGTAGAAGCAGAACATCTGGACTTTTTCAAGGATATCAACGACATCCGTCGTTCTTTCCGTAAATTTGCCGGCAATACACTGGCAGACGGAGCAACCATTATCAATGGAGAAATTGCAGACCATCAGGAACTGACCGACGGACTTCCACAGCAGATCATCACCTACGGTTTTGATGATTCCTGTGAATATTATGCAGATAATCTGACATATGATGACAAAGCCTGTCCTTCTTTTACCGCCATGCACAACAAAGAGGCCATCTGTGAAATCAAACTTGCCGTTCCCGGACGACACAATGCCGGAAATGCCATGGCCGCCATCGCCCTTGCCTGTACCATGGGAATCAGCACAGATGCCATCATCAGAGGTCTGGACGCTTTCCACGGTGCCAACCGCCGTTTCCAGTACAAAGGAACCGTAGACGGTGTCACCATCATTGACGATTATGCACATCATCCGACAGAGATCCGTGCGACACTGACCGCCGCGCAGAAATATCCGCATAAGCGTCTGGTGCTGGTATTCCAGCCACACACCTACTCCCGCACCAAAGCTTTTCTGGATGATTTTGCCGAAGTACTTTCCATGGCAGATGTCATTGTTCTGGCAGACATCTTTGCTGCCCGCGAACAGAATACCTTCGGTGTAAGCTCGAAAGATATTCTGGAGCGCCTGACAGCCAAAGGAAAAGACGCGCACTATTTTCCTTCTTTTGAAGAGATCGAAAAGTTTTTATTAAAAAATTGTATGAACGGAGATCTGTTGATAACCATGGGAGCCGGAAATGTCGTAGAAATCGGCGAATCCCTCCTTGGAAAATAACTTATCCACATTATCCACATAGAAACGTTGATTCTTTCTTCGTTCTGTGTGGATTTTTTGTCTATATTTATCCACTCCTTTCCGTTTTGAATTTGTACGTTTTGGTGGACTTATCCACTTTATCCACAATGTTGTTCACAATCAGTATCCCCCTGATTACCAGGGATTTACGGGTGTTTTTCTTCTTCCATTTGGAAAATGATTGTGCTATAATCACAAATGCATAATAAGAAAGGTACTATGACATATGATAAACATTCAGCTGCACAATGATTGTCCAGCCACGGACACAATCGTTCCCAACCAGTTTATTGACCGCTTTATGCCGTCAGCAAACGGGGAATTTGTTAAGGTATATTTATATTTATTACGGTGCATCCATTCTCATGCATCAAATTGTACAATTTCTGAAATTGCTGACAAATTTAACAATACAGAAATGGACATTCAGCGTGCACTGCGTTATTGGCAGAAAGAAGGACTCCTCTCTCTGGAGGAAACCGCAGACGGTAAATTGTGCGGAATCGGTCTTCTTCCGTTTCCGGAAGATTCCACAGACACAAAAGAGGCATCTTCCTCTCCTGCCCCGTCTGCTGTTTCTTTGGAAGAAACACCAGCATCCGCTGCAGGGGAAAATGTTTCTGGCTCCCAGCCTGTGAATCAGCCGCAGGAACCGCAGATCCGCCATTATACGCTGGATGAAATCGCAGAATTTCAGAAAAATCCGGATATTCAGGAAATGCTTTTTGTCGTGGAAACCTATATCCGGCATCCATTCAGTGAGAATGATATCAACACGATCTTATTCTGGCATGAAGATCTTCACTTTTCTGCCGAACTGATCGTCTATCTGGTGGAATATTGCGTCAGCAAAGGACATACAAATCTTCGTTATCTGAATAAAGTGGCACTGGCATGGCATGAGAAAAAAATTACTTCTGTGGAACAGGCCAAAAGTGAAGCCGCCGTCCGCAGCAAAGCGTACTACGCCGTCATGAAAGCTTTCGGCATCACAGGAAGAAACCTTATCGATTCCGAAACAGCCATGATCCGCAAATGGACCAAAGAATACGCTTTTGATCTGTCATTGATCCAGGAAGCCTGTGCCCGCACCATTTCCAGTACCGGTCAGTCAAGTTTCAGTTATGCCGATTCTATTCTGACCAGCTGGTATAACGACAAGGTACATTCTCTGGAAGATGTCAAACGCCTCGACGCCACCCATCAGCAAAAGAAAAAGGAGAGAGCCGCAGCGAAAGCAAATGCAGCCGCTTCTCCGAAGAAAAACAATTTTAATAACTTTGAATCCCGTGAAAATGACTATAAGAGTCTGGAAGCCATGCTTTTAAACTCTCCGATCCGGTCATAATCACTCCCATATCATCTGTTGAGCAATAAAAGGAGAATCAAATGCCGCTTTCCAATGCACAGTATGATGAGATCATGCATGAATACGATGAGCGCCAACTGCATAACCGTCATATTCTCGAAACACGGCGTGCGGAGGTTTTAAAAAAGCTTCCCCGTCTGAAGGAAATTGATGCAAGTGTTGCATCTTCCTCCGTCCGTCAGGCGCGTCTGCATCTTGATGGAGACACCCATGCACTGGCCTCCTTAAAGCAGGAACTAAGTGCCCTGTCTCTGGAACGGCAGCAGCTCCTTACTGCAAGCGGGTATCCGGCAGACTATCTGGACCCGGTTTATACCTGTCCGGATTGCAAAGACAGCGGGTATATCGACGGGAAAAAATGCCACTGTTTTAAACAGGCAATTATCAATACCGTCTATGCCCAGTCCAACATTCGCCAAATACTCCGTATTGAAAATTTTGACAATTTTCGCTACGATTTTTATTCGAAAGAGGAAAAAAATCCGCTGACAGGACTTTCTTCTTATGAAACCGCACAAAAAGCGGTGCGGGAATGTCATTATTTTATTGACGATTTTGATCACAAGCCAAAAAATCTGCTGTTTTACGGAAAAACCGGTGTCGGAAAAACTTTTCTGACAAACTGTGTTGCCAAAGAACTTCTTGACCACGGATATTCCGTAATTTACTTTACAGCATTTCAATTATTTGATATATTAAGCAAAGGTGTGTTTGAAAAAGATTCCGATGCAATTGCCACACACCAGAACATTTTCGACTGCGATTTGTTAGTCATCGACGACCTGGGAACAGAACTGATTAACTCTTTTACCTCTTCCCAGCTGTTTTTGTGTGTGAATGAACGGCTGATCCGGCAAAAATCCACCATTATTTCTACCAACCTAAGTGTGGAACGGATCAAGGAGTCCTATTCTGAACGAACATTTTCACGTATTTTAGATTCCTATACTTTTATCAATCTGTTCACAGAAGAAGATATCCGCAAACAGAAACGCACACGCATCATTTCCAGATAATACCCCATAGCTATGGGTCTATTATATGCATATATGTTTATCAATTAATTTAAACCTGGAGGAAAATCATGCCAAACGACGAAAGAATTTTGGAAACCATGCCAACCGGTACTCTCGGACTGATTCCGACTGCAAGCTGTATGGAATTAGGAAAAAAAGTAGACAGCTATCTGTCCACCTGGAGAGAGCATCGCGAACACGAGCATCACAACGATATTGCTTTCAAGGAATATCACAAAGAGAGCTACATCATCGAGCCTCATATTCCACGATTTGGTTCCGGAGAAGCGAAATGTGTTATCAATCAGTCTGTCCGGGGCTATGACCTCTATATCATGGTAGATGTTACGAACTACAGCATGACCTATTCACTCTGCGGACATACCAATCATATGTCTCCAGATGATCACTTTGCGGATTTAAAGCGTGTCATTGCTGCAGTCGGCGGAAAAGCCCGCCGTATCACTGTCATTCTTCCATTCCTGTATGAAAGCCGTCAGCACAGAAGAACTGCCCGTGAATCTCTTGACTGCCCATTAGCACTGCAGGAGCTTTACAATATGGGAATCGACAACATCATCACATTTGATGCTCACGATCCTCGTGTTATGAATGCGATTCCTCTGAATGGCTTTGAGAATGTAATGCCTTCCTATCAGTTCATCAAAGGTATCTTAAAGAACGTAAAGGATTTGACCATTGATGCCGAGCATCTGATGATCATCAGCCCGGACGAAGGTGCCACCAACCGTGCAATTTACCTTGCAAACGTACTTGGCATTGATATGGGTATGTTTTACAAGAGACGTGACTTCAGCCGTGTCGTAGACGGACGTAACCCGATCGTTGCCCATGAATTCTTAGGCTCCAACGTCGAAGGCAAAGATGTACTGATCATTGATGATATGATTTCCTCCGGCGAAAGCATGATTGACACTGCACGTGAATTAAAGAAGCGTAAAGCAAACCGTATTTTCGTTGTTTCTACGTTCGGATTATTCACAAACGGACTTGCTTCTTTCGATAAAGCATACGAAGAAGGCCTGATTTACCGTGTAGTAACCACAAACCTGATTTATCAGACTCCGGAGCTTCTCTCCCGTGAGTACTATATCAGCTGCGATATGAGTAAATATATTGCATATATCATTGATACTTTAAATCATGATTCTTCTATCAGCGATCTGTTGAATCCATACGATCGTATCAAGAATTATGTAAAGAAGTACAACGATGCAAAAAATGCGTAATTATTTCATGACAATCTCATAAAAAAACGCAGACGAAAAGCGTGTGAAAATTTTCTGGTTTTCACACGCTTTTGTTCTGCATTACAGCCCTGAACTATTTCTTTTCATCCTCGATGATATGCCCGTTGTCAAGATTCGGCTGTATAAACATTTCCCTTGCATATTCCATTAAAGTTTCAGAATATTCTGCTGTATGCTCGTTACGCTTCATAATCTGTGCCAGATGCACCCCGTGTTCTACCCACGCTTTGCCGTCTGTAGCGGCGTTTAACATCATAGGCTGTAGATTATCCATCACACGCGCGAACTTTGCTTCTGGCGTCTTCTGCGCCTCAAATTCAAGCCACAAATCATACAGCATCTTTCCCTGTTCTTCCGGAAGAAGACCATAAATCCGGTCGGCCGCTTTTTTCTCCCGGTCAGCCTGTGTCTTCTTTCCCTCCTCATCATAAGCATAAGTATCTCCGGCATCAATCTCCACCAGATCATGGATTAAAAGCATGCCGATTGTATGAAGCACATCAATCGGTTCATTCGCATACTCACTGAGCAGCATGGTCATGATCGCCATATGCCAGGCATGCTCCGCATCATTTTCCTTTCGTCTGCCATCCGATAAATAGGTTTGTCTCCCAATAAATTTTTCCCTGTCAATTTCCCGGATAAAAGCAAACTGCTGGTCTAAGCGCTTTTTTGTGTTTTCGTCCATATTGTTTTCCTCTTTTCTATTTCTAATTTCATGCTCACCTGATTTTGAAAAGGAAGTGACCACCATAATTCTTCAAAGAATTTGCTTTGCCTTTTCATTTGTAACACTCCTGCTTGTGCTTTTGCATACTTGTTTTGTATCAATGATTTTATCTTATCACAGGTCGAAGCTGAAAACTACTCCCCTATGTCTGTACCTGCAAACATTTGCAAGCGGCTGTTCATAGGTTTCTCTGCGAACAGTAACAGTTACAATTCGTTATCGTATACAGGTTCTTTACAAAAAATAAGCCGTTTATTATTTTTTCCCGAAGTGGAACAATCCTTTCTTTTCGTATGGCTCATTGGAACTACCGGTCATCTCATAACCGATTTCATGGATTGCTTTCTTTGCCCACGGAATATCAATCGGCTCTTCGCTGATGATAACCGTCTCCCCATCCCGTGCGGAAGATGTCACTTTTTTTACTTTAAAATTTTTGCGGATCACGTCATTCATGTGAGATTCGCACATGCCACACATCATGCCGTCAATTTTTAAGGTTGTTTTGATCATTGTGTCTGCTCCTTTTGTAATATCTGAAAGATTTTTATTTTTGCATTATGTTTCAAATGATGCATAGAAATTTATAATATCCGGCGACATTATAGATCCCCTTATTGCATTATTTTCACACTTATAGTATACCCCCATAGGGTATTTGTCAAATATTCGCCAAAAAGACGATAGTTTTTATCATTAAAGAAAATGGGCAAAACGTTACGATGGCATTGTGAGGACATATGCAATTTTTCTTGCCTTCTATGTCCCTCTCTTTGCTCTCGTTGGGACATATGCGCTCTTTCTTGTCTTCTATGTCCCATTACTTTTCAAAAACAGGACATAATGCTGAACTTTTTGTCTATATGTCCCCTTAGCTTCTGAAACGGGACATTTCAATAATTTTTTTTGCTCATATGTCCCGCCAACTTTTGAAAGTTGGACATTTCAATGATCTTTTTGCTTATATGTCCCGCCGGATGTTTTCACAAGCTGCGATAAAAATAAACGCTTCTTTGCTTTTGTTGTAAAAAAAGGGCTTCATGATATCATAATCATATCATCTCCAGATGTGCCGTTTCATCCGTGCCAATATCTGTGATAAAACAGGAGGAATTAATGTCCGCTTTAAAACAATCTGAACTGACAACACTGGAACAATACGAATTACTTCCAGAAGATTCTCATATAGAAGTATTTGAAGGCATTCCTTATAATATGGCAAGTCCTTCACATGAACACCAGACCATTTCCGTGGAACTTTCGACTACGATCAACAATTATATCAAAAAACAACATGGTTCATGCCGCGTTTTTTGTGCCCTTTTGATGTAAAACTAAACGATTCGCCTCTAACCATCGTACAGCCGGATCTCTTAGTCATCTGTGATAAAAATAAACTGGATGGAAAACGCTGCAATGGTGCTCCTGATTTTATTATAGAAATTATATCGCCTGGAAATCCTGCGGACGATTATATCCGCAAACTTTACTACTATAAAAACGCCGATGTACGTGAATACTGGATTGTTGATCCACACCGCCGGACGGTTCCCGTAAATTTTTTTGAACAGGATATTCTTAATATTCAATATTTCTTTGAGGCTACTATTAAAGTGAATATTTATGATGGTCTGTATATTGATTTTTCTGAAATTGATGTGTTGTTAAATTGATGTAAAAATGTCCGTGTCAGTAAGTTCTTACTGACACGGATCTATTATTGACTCTGGCTGATATTTCCAACCAACCTATGGAAACATAATGCTATTAAAATATTACACTTGCTTTGCTGTTTTTTTCATTATATATCTCTTATCCTGCATACACAACTTCTTTAAACGGAGCACCTTTTTTCAATGGAAAATGTTTTATTCATTTAATATATCCTATTTGTTTATCAGAAATTTTTTGTACTCTTAATAACATTTTTCCCGATTTACAATAAATGTTTTTTATTTTTATCTGATCCCCTTCACTTAAAATAAAGGCCTTTTCCTTACAATTTTTCTTCGTATATACCGTAATATGATAGTTAGCGGTCAACTTGCCTCCATTATTTTCTAATGCCCAACATTCAAAGTCTTTTGTGACATTACTACTTTGAACAAGTTTTCCTTTGGAATATATGTAATCAAAATACACACTAATTCCGCCAAGTTCATAATTCTGTTGATAAATACCTACTGTTATTTTATTTCCAGATACAGCTTTTACCTCACCATTTGTATGATATCCCAATTTACCAGAGCCATAGAATTTGTTCATATTAAGTACACATTTTAGTTTTCCATTTTTGTACTGATACAAACCACAATAATACGCATCTCCATCATCTCCTGGATTATAAAGATACAAATAAACCTTTCCGTTTTTTAATGTGCATAGGCTTGCTTCGATTCCATAATAATAGCAGTCTTTCTTATATAGAACTTTTTTCCCATTAATTTCAACTTTCAAGCCAACATTCCACTCGTCAGCCTCCAAACTAACACTACTTATCCTGATGGTATCCGCTTTTCCATCTCCAGTCACATCATATCCATTATATGTAGTATTTAAAGACAATTTTGCTTTTGCTGGATTTTTTACATTTGCATTTTTCGCATATGCCGCCTGTGGCATTCCCACGCTAAGGATCATCGCACATACAATAAAGACGATGAGTGATACTTTCATTGTTAATGATTTTTTTCGAAATATTTCATTTTCCCACTCTCCTTTATTTCCATTTTCATATTATATCTGCCAGAATACTTTTCTCCAGCATGATTATATGCTTTTATTGTATCAGAAAAAAATATAAAAACAATCCATTCTGCTTCTCTATTTTATAATAAGAATTCCCTTGAAGCAGATATACCAAAACTGCCCAAGGAAATTTCCGCACTTAAAATAGAATAATATGACAACATATTTTACCATTTTATTTTATTAACTTTTTTCCAATCTTGACTATCTCTATATGTAAAATACGAAGAAGTAATTTTGTCAATTTGCCCTTTTATTCTTCTATTTTTCATCAATATCTTTTTGTCTGTGCCATCTAAATTACTGCAAACAATATTGCAATAATAATCTATATACGATCCATCAAAATCTGCTTTATTATAATTTTTTATATACTCTGCATAATATATTTTATTTCCGTTAATATGATATGTAATTAATTGTTTAGACAAAGTTTTTACATTATTATTTTTCATATTATAAACACGAATCTTCTGCGGACTAGGATCTCCTTCATATCCTTGGCATACTAAATATTTACCATACATAGAAGCTATTGTAACATCATTCATAACTTTTTTCTTTTTTTGAGTTTTTAGATTATAGCAATAAAGATTTCCAGGATCAATTCCTATTGTGCAATATATTTTATTTCCATACACTCCAACAATATCTCCGTCCTCTTCATTATTCACACCAAATAGCTTATTTGTTTTTCCATTTTGCAAATCTGTTTTGTAAAACACACATTTACTAATGGTACTATCGTATTGTTCAACAACATAATATGCTATTTTTCCGTTTGTAAAAATACTTGGAGACACATTCTGATCAGATCCAAATTTTCCTTCTTTTTTCCCTTTCTTCCAATATACATTCCATCTTCCAGTTTCATTTGAATAATTTGCATAAAACTCAGTTGTTCCAACTTTTTGCTTTCCTTGCTGTGCCAAATTAATTGTTTTATATTTCTCTGCTGCCTGTATTTCTGTACACTGTGTTTTCAAGCAAAGAAAACATAATGCGATTAATAATATTACTTCTGCTTTATTATATTTTTTCATCTGAATTTCTCCTCTTTATTTTTTTAATAACAATTTTTTCATTTGCTTTCCCGATATAAGTTCCATTGACGATACCGACTGATACTCATATTTTCCCAAGACATTATTAACTTGTGCATAATACTCATCTTCTGTAACTGCTTCCCTTTTCAATAATGACGCTCCACTATATATATAATAAGAATTAAAAACAATTTGCCCTTTAAAAAGCTGTTTTGCTCCATTCTTATCAAATGAATATACACTTTGAAGTCCGCTATCCAAAATCCCTTTACCGCTTTTATCCGAATAATAAAATTCTATTTCCCGTGATTCCATATTAGTGCTTGTTGTTTTCGCACCAAAACAATTCACTTTCAAATCCTTATCATAAAAAATAACAACTACCGAATTTCTATAATAATATACTAATAATGGGATTTTGCTTTTAGGAATGCGAAGAAGCGTTGCTTGAGAATAGTTTTTTACATTTTCAGATAATTCTACAGAGCCTTCTTTCTCCCACTCTATTTCCTCTCTCTCCCATTCTTTCATTTTTTTCACATATAACTTTTTCCACTCTCCCTCTTTATATTGTTTTATATCAATTTTGTCTTTTGCGCTTTTTTCATCAATTGTTTCTTCATTCTGTTTAACTTTATTTTCTTGCTTTTCATTCTGTTGATTTTTGCTCTGCTTATTTTTATAAGTACACTTATCTCCTTCCGTCCTTTTTCCATCTTCATAATGCCACGTTCCGCGTAACGGATTCGCTGCATTATTATCCAGAATAACTTTTGTAAGTGTAAGCTTAGTATGATTTTTCAGCCATTTTCCAATTCCCATGTCCGTATTCACGCCAACAGAAACATAACTGTATAAGTCCAAATTTGTACACAATTTTGGCTTTTTATCATGAACAGTTGCGGTTGCTTTTAATTTTGCTCCAGCATCTGCCTGCACACCGATAATATCAATAGCTCCATATAATTTATTGTCAAACCAGCATCCAAGGAATCGTAGATTTACCTGCGGTTCCCCTAAAAGTTGTCCATTTACTTCTGCCTGTGTTCCATCCCAGCTTCCATTACAACTTGCATTCATTCTAAAATCTCCATTTATGTAAGAAGCTGTCAACGTATTAGAAAGCGTGTACTGAATTGTCACTTTCCCATCTGCAGAAATGTTCAGGTAAAACACTACATCCGCATAAAACCCTTCTCCAAGATATGCCGATACATGACCAAGGTAGATTTTACCAGTCCCTTTTCCTTTGCTTGAAAATTTTAATTCAGCCTTAGCTACAACATCCTCACTCAGCGAAACTGAAATCTCACGATATATCGGATTCAGCGGATTAGAAAAATCTGCATCAACAACAGCAGTTATCTTTGGAGCTGGCAATTGCACACTTCCAGAAAAGGTTCCAGCATCCCCAAGTTTCATTTCTTTTAGTTCAAGTGTTTTTCCATTTCCTACAGAAGTAGTTACCTGTGCAGTTGCTCCTTTTAATCCATTGCTTAAATTTCCAACAGAAGCAACCACATCATCATTTGGAACAAATGCAGACATATCAACCTGCTTTTTCTTTTGAAGATCTATTTTCTGATACACTTCGGCAATGTCTGGTGTTTCTCCAGTGATCTCCACCCTTCCATTTCCAGTATCGGTAATATTCTTGATTTTTAATGCAATCTGATTTTGTGTTCCACTTTCTTTTGGAAAAATAACAACTTTTCCTGTTTGTAAATTTTGCGTATATTCATTCTTCGAAACCGAAACTACTAACTGATTTCCTTGTTCTTTGACCGTATAATTTGTTTGGATGCTAGCGGAAATGTTATCTACATTTTTTTGATACTTAACAACATTTTTATGTTTTGAATCAACCTTTCCTGTGTTTCGAATCTTTTTGACTACACGCAAAGCATTTTTCTTCTCGGATTTAGTGATTGCTTTATTCGGAAGAAATTTCTTTTTCTTAAGAGACAAGATTTTCTGATTTAATGCCACTTTGTCTTCGCTTGGATAATTTAATGTCTTTTTATCCTTGCATTTAGGCGAAGTTCCTTTATCCGCCTGAAAACCTAATGCTCTTATCGCCGTAACCGCCATAAATTCACGTGTTGCTGCTTTGTTTGGATAAAATTTCTTACTTTTCTTTTTTACCGGAAGAATTCCGCGAGCATATGCTGTCTCTATAGCCTTTCCCTTTGCATTCTTCTTTGTATCTGAGAAGTGATATTTTGAAATTTTCCCAGTTTTAATATCTGCTTGTTTTAACAAAGCAGATACCCACTCTGCACGTGTTACTGCAACCTTTGCTCCTGTTGTCTTTGCATTCACCTGTTGCATTGGTATGCAAGTAACCAACATAGCCAAAACCAACATTAATGTAATTAATTTCTTTCCAATTTTCATTATCTAATCTAACTCCTTTATCTAAAAGTACTTGGTTTCAAATTCAAATTGTTTTAAAGCTTTCTATAAATATTATTTTAATTTCTTTAGTATTTGCTGATATGTTTTCTGACCAATCATATTCTTATATTTTCCTTTTATAAGTATCTTTTTGTATTCTTTTTTTGAAATCTTCCGACCATCTTTATAATATTCAACTGGTTTACTTGAATAAGTGTCTGCTTCATCTGGATCCAGCACCCCATTATGATTTTTGTCTTTAAAATTATAGGTAGTCAATGACTGTTTTGACACCAATTCCATTTTATTTATTTTATAATAAGATTCCGTCCACGTATCTGCAATATCACATCCTTGTATACAAATAACATTTTTATGAGGCAAATATTCATAAACAATTGCACCGCCCATACCATAGCTCCAATTTTCTATCACAGTACCTAGTTTTCCTTTGCAATATGTATATAAGCTAACTGTATAATCATTTGGATTACTCACTACCAATTCCGGAATATCATCATATAAATCAGATTATATGTACAACCTGGATTTTCTTCATAGGATTCTTTTACAATTTTTTGATATTCTTTTTTATAATTTTTTTCTGCTGCATCAACTTTCGCAACAGGGCTATAGCAACCGATTAGCAAAATCATTGCTACAAGTACAGATAAACTTCTTATTTTCATTTTATGTTCTCCTTGACATGATGTAACACCATACTGACTACACACATATTTAAATGCATGTGACAAATAGGCACATGTTCCAACTGTAATTTTTATATTTTTCATCACTATTATTCCATTGCAGTAATTTTCATCATTGTAATTTTATATCCATATACCGATTTCGAACTTGGCTTTACCTGATAAACAATCTGATAATTGGATTGACCATTATTTGATCCCCAATATCCATAATATAAATTTTTCTTTACCCGATATGTATTTCCCGACTTCTTGGTAATCTTAATGCTATGTACAACATAGTCCGTCTCTGTTTCAATGTTTGCAATACTTACAACTGCAGTTCCATTCTTTTTTCGATAAGCATCACTAAGACTATCTTTCTGGAAGGTTGTTGGCAAATTCTTACTGGAAATCGTGATTCCAAAAAGATTTTTCCCAGCCGCTTTCAATTTCTTATTTGAGATTTTATAGATGTTATCTTCACCAAATTCAGCAACCTTAATTTGATTTTTTTCATTCCGATCAATTGACAATGCTGCGGCTTTTGCCATCTCTGTTTTGGTTAATTTTACCTTATTCTTGCCATCCGATAGAAGTTTATACTCATAACTCTCCATTTTGCCCACAAGCTTCTTAATCTGTGCATTGTTTGATTTTGCTTGTATACTTTGTGGATATGTAAATAAGCTGATTATAACCAACATAATCACCATAATTTCACAGATATGTGTTCTTCGTCTTCGCATAATATTCTCCTCTTTTCTCGCTTATTTCTTAAGCAAAATATACTTATCCCAATTATCTTTATTGTTCAAATACATATTATTTGCCCCTTCCGAAATTGTCAGTTTCTTTCCATTCTTTTTCAGCTTACGTATTTGATTTTTAACTGTTTTTTTCGAGATTTTATTTCCTTTGGAATCATAATAGGTTTCCACTGTTTTTTTCATGCTGTCATCGTAAAAGCCTTGGCAAGTGTATTTTTGTTTAATCTTTTTTCCATTGTACACCTGATAACTTTTTTCATACCCATCCCTATATATTTCAGAATAAACAAAACCTACTTTATTCCTGTAAAAAGTCACTTTCCACAAAGGGTAAGAAGCTATATACTTTACTTTTCTATTTATATATGCATATACAGCTAATTGACCAGTGGCATTTGAACCGTACTCATCATAAATTAGCAATTCCTGTTTGTCATCTTTATTCAAGTCCTCCAAACGAAACTTTATTCCCTCATCTGTCGTATATCTATTTGTCCAAAGCAAATTTTTTTCTGAAAGGAATTCACGATATGCTACTTTGACATCGTTCTTTTCCACAGCATATATTTTTTGTATGGCAAATAGCTGATTTACCATTATAATAACAAGCATAACAACACTACTTTTCGTTTTCGAAATTTTATCCCATTCATTTCCGTTCTCCATTAGTTGGTGCACAATTTCTGCTGTGCACCAACTCGATCATACTTCACAACCTTCATTAACGAGTTCTCATTTTATAAATTTTAGCTTTTGATCCAATTCCGGCTTTCTTTAGCATTTTCTTATATGTCTTATACTTTGACGCCAGAACATACACTCTGACATTTTTATTTATCTTTTTAAATGCATTAGCTCCAATCTTTCCAGATGCCAGCTTCGTTGAATTAATCACAATACTATTAAGAGATGTACAACCATAAAAAGCTTTTGTATCAATTTTTTCCACATTAGAGCCAATTACAATATTTTTTAAAGATGTATTTTTATAAAAGGCTTTCTCTCCGATAGAAGTCACTCTATACACAATTCCATCGATCGCAACTGTGTCTGGTATATATGTTGATTTAAGATCATCATCAAACAGTTCTGAATATTCTACACAATACCCACCCTCCGTCTCTGTGATTGTATAGATTGCCTGATCCGTTTCCAGTTCATCGCCGACCATTAATGTATCATCATCTATTTCATCATCTGCATCATAATCCAGCTCATATTTTTTATCATCAACAACCTGATTCTTATTATCATCTGTTTTCTGAATCTGTTTTGTCCAATGAGCAGTCAATATCATATCATTCGTAACTGACATTCCTGCATATGCCAATATATTATTCGGTGTATACCAACCATCAAAGACGTATCCTTCTCTTGAAATTACAGGTAATGTTGTCAATTTTGCATCATTATATTGCGCATACAACGTGCAGTTCTGTGTTAAGGACAGCGAACTTCCTGGATAATACGATGTGCTCATCGTTGTCGAGGAATTGTAAAGCCAGTACTTAAAGGTTTGTGGCAGACTAACCGGAGACGGATTCTGATCTCCACCATTCGGCTGGAAGGTAACATTTACACTCTTAGCAGGGCGTTCATTTAGCAACTGAATCGTTGATCCCTTGGTTCCAGACTGCTTTGTCTGCGACATTGCACCACCATTAGTTTTATAGGTAACATAAAGTGTCTCTTTCGGTACACTCTTTTCATTGACCTGAATCTCATAGGAAGACTCTTTTGTAATGCCACCTTCTGAATATGTGACTTTAACATTATATTTTCCAGCCTTGATAGTGCTCCCATTAATCTTCCAGCCACTCACCTCTGTCTTTGATCCATCTGTATATGTAGCAACAATCTTCATTCCAGATGTATCAATTGCATCATTGACACTATATGTTGTTTTACTCGGTTTGGTAGAAATCGTGATTGACTGCAGTTGCTTCTTTACATTGGTGTAATTATCTTTGTAACTATATCCACACGTTGAACATGTGTGAAGCGTATATCCTTTCTCTGTTATTGTTGGTGCAATCGTCTTATTTGTATATTTATGACCTGTTGCTTTAATTGTTCGTGTTTCTGTTTTTCCACAAAGATTACATTTTCTTTGCTCCGTTCCGTTTGATGTACAAGTTGCTTTCTTAGTTGTAATCCACGTTCCATATGAATGTGCAGATTCCTTTTGATAAATTCTAAATTTCAATTTTTTAGAATCTGTATAATTTTCATTCTTGTCATAAACAGATACATATACTGTGTAATCTCCTACGCCAAGGCTTTTGGCTTGGAATGTGTAGTTTGTCGGAATATCTTTTGTCACAACTCGCCCTACTCCATCCTTGTCAATTCCTACTATTAGCTTATTGTAATAAGAGGCTTTAACATTGATCGATATATTCTCATTTATTTCATAAGAAGATTTTGACAACGAAAAGCTATCACACCGAGGAGTTTTTATTGCAAACCACAAAGTATTAGTATCTACATATCCTTGCGAATTTGCTACTGTAACGTATATACTGTAATTTCCAATTCCTAAATCTCTTGATGAAAATACATAATGTGATGTTATTTCTTTTGTCACAACTCGTCCTACACCATCTTTATCAATTCCTACCGTTAAATGGTCATAATTTTGGGCTTCAACATTAACCTCAATATTATCTCCTAAAGAATATTCTATATAGGATGTATTTTTCTTGGACAACCAAAAATTGGTGTATGAGGGTTTAGTTTGTATCTTGAACCATAAAGTATTTGTGTCAACATATCCTTGTGAATTACTCGCCGTCACATATATACTATAACTTCCTGCACCAAGTTCTTTAGCTGAAAATTCATAATGTGAATTTATTTCCTTTGTTACGACTCTACCAACGCCATCTTTATCAATCCCCATCGTTAAGTGGTCATAATTAGAAGCTTCGACATTAACTTCGATCTTATCATTTAGTCCATACTCCGTATAGGATGTATTTTTTCTTGACAACCAAAAATTGGAGTACTTTGGTTTATTTGAACTACTACCACCTTGATAATTATATGCATGATACAATGTCATTGCTCGATTATCATAGTTGAATTTTGGCCATGTATATAAATAAGTTTTTATAGTATTTCTTCCATCACTGTTACAATCAAAAACTTGAACACCATCTGTACTAACACCGACAACAATCATTGAATGCGGTCCACATTTACCACCACTCTTTGCAATACTTCTTTGAACTTGTATATAGTCCCCTGGGCTTGCCTTTTGTAATAACGTTTTAGCAGTACTTTCATTCAAGCTTCCTGGTGTAATCATTCCAACCAATTGTGCATTCGCATTTGATAGTTTATAATTTGCATTTTCAGGATACGCCCCTATATATACTCCAAAAATCTTCAAAAATATCCAATTAGCAAACCCCTTGCATTGACTTCCCATATACATTTGTGCGGATGTGGCTGTATGATTTGCATATTGTCCAATTAAAGAATTTAATTGACTACTAACAGTACTTTGCGTAATCGCAAGTGCTTTTACATTTGGTATTCCTCCAAAAAACATTGTAACTATTAATAAAACTACTACCACACGCTTAAAAAAAATCTTCATCGCCTCATCCCCCTTATTATACATTTTTATCAACTTCCTAATATGAAAATAAGACATGACAACTGATTTACATTCAGCGTAATGTCTTACTTCATGTACATTAGTTGGTAACTGGCTGCCATTTTACAGACCCTATAGTATTGCGTCACAATTTTTCAACTGCTTTGCCTTTTTCAATTCAAATATATTTTATTTTCTATCAATACATTAAATTATTGTACTTCCAATTTTATGTTCACTCATTTTTATTTTACAAAAGACCTAGTTCTTTCCATTTGACTGCTTCTGTATTTCTAGCAGAAATCCAAGCATAATACTCTGTCATTCTTGTATTTTCCTCAATTTGACATGAATTATTAACCAGCATAGTTAATTCTCCACTAAGTTGGTTAACCTGTTTATTATTTTCTTGAATAGCAGAATACAACATATATTGATGTTGCTCTATTTTCTCTAAATGTTTAATTACATCATCTATTTTGTTTATAATTAAATTCATTCGAAGTTCTGATTCGAAAATATTATATGCACCTTCTGCACCTTCTAGTTTGTCACATCTCCCCGATAATAAGTATTCGTAAAATGAACTTACTGCAATAATATTTCTATATTTCGGAAATATGACATCCAACGAATACATTTGTAGTAATGTATCCTGTGTCTCTTCTAATTTTCTACTTAATTTGTTATATTCGTTCTGCAAAGCCTCTGTTTCTTCTTTTATCCAATACTTGACCTTTTCATTTTTCTCACGAATGTGTCGATTATTATTTTCTATCCGCTTATTTTCATCGTCTATTTCATGATTCTCTTTTGAAATATTAATTACGCCGAGCAAAAATGTAAATGCCATACATACAAATAAAATTTGCGGATAATATTTTATATCTTGTTTTGCGAACACCCAAATACAAAGTACAATTGCGAACAAAATTAAACCGCCCATAAAAGCAGCAAATAATATTATCCCATTACCACCTTCCGACTCTGTATGCTTTTTTTCTCTTGATATAATTTAGTATTATTTACATCATGAAACAATTGATTAACTTTTTTCATATAATTTTGTTGAGCAAGTACACTCTTTTCCAATTTAAAAATTTGTTTCAAATATTCAATCAGTACATTTTTCGCCACTTATTTCACCTTTTAGATATTTTGCAAACTGTTTTTTATATTTAATTGTAACATTCTTATCACAGCAATCAATATGTGCCCTTTATTGAGCCCTGTTATTTAGTACTAAAAGACTATTTTATATGTGAAATTCATTGTTCTTTTTCCTACATGTTTCTATTTCTATAATGACAGAATAAATATTTACATTTTTTATCCTGCATATACAATCTCTTCAAACAATTTGTTATTTATTACTGTAACTTTATTATCCGTATAAAACCATCCTTGTTTCCCACTCTTTGTTTTTATTTGATACATAACATGCTTATTTCCGATATAACATTTTAAAATTTTTGCTTTTTCGCCCCTTTTCACTATAAAAGATTTAAATTTTTTATTACATGTTTTATATAACTGAATATCTCTGGCCACAGTAAGATATGGCTTTCTATCTTTTTTATATAAATCTGAATTTTTACTGTATTCCTCTCGATTATAATATTTTTTTACTTTACACATTTTCGATGCCAAAACTAATTTTCCATCCTTGTATTTTAATTTTGCCTCCAATTCAATACTTGCAACTGCATAAGACATACTTGACAATCTTATTTTTATTTTGTTTTTATCAACAGATTGTATGGCTATACTCCCCCAATATCCAAATTTATCTGATAGCTTATTCCCATCAAAAACTTTTGTAAAAGCACCTTGCTCATACTTATAAATTAAAATTGGTCCTACACCATCGTCTCCCCATAAATTTACATACAAAAAATATTTCTTTTGCATTTGAACTAATAAAATCGAATATTGTTCTTTATAATAGATTCCTTTCACATTTAAAATTTTTTTGCCATTTACATATACACTCAAATAATCACACATATCCTCTTCCCATTCTGGGACTTCGTGCTCCTTAAACAATAATTCTTCATTTTTTCCATCATGATCTAAATCAAATTGTTTATACACCTTGTCAACTTTTAATGTTGTCAATTTACTTGCTGCATACACAGAATTATCTGTTAGCAAACTACAAACTATCATAACAAAAGTTAAAATAAAACAAACACTTCTTTTTACCATATAAAACCACCTTTTACCATCCCATCATTTTTATCCATGCAAGATAAGATGAATAATCTGCACTAATTTTACTGTTATACGCAATTATCTCATTCGAACTCTCTAATCGTTTCATAGATTCATTTCCGTTCTCCATTAGTTGGTGCACAATTTCTGCTGTGCACCAACTCGATCATACTTCACAACCTTCATTAACGAGTTCTCATTTTATAAATTTTAGCTTTTGATCCAACTCCTGCTTTCTTCAGCAGCCTCTTATATGCCTTATACTTCGATGCAGGCACATACACTTTGACATTTTTACTTACCTTTTTAAAGGCATTCGCTCCAACCTTTCCGTTGGAAATCTTCGTTGAATTAATCACAATGCTATTGAGTGACGTACATCCGTAGAACGCTTTTGAACTAATCTTCTCCACGCAACTACCAATCACGATTTTTTTCAATGCCGTATTTTTATAAAAAGCCTTCTCTCCGACGGATGTTACTTTGTACACAACTCCGTCAATCGCAACGGTGTCCGGGATATATGTTACCGTCACATCATCATCAAACAATTCTGAATATTCGACACAATACTCACCGTTGGTCTTCGTGATTGTATAGATTGCCTGATCCGTTTCCAGTTCATCACCAACCGCCAAGGCATCGTTTTTATCATCGTCCTCATCTACTGACGTTTCCGTCCAGTGGGCAATCAGTACGGTATCGCTGGTAATCGTCATTCCTTCATACGCTAATGTGTTGTTCGGCGTATACCATCCGTCAAAGACGTAGCCCTCTCTTGAAATTACAGGTAAGGTTGTCAATTTTGCATCATTATATTGCGCATATAACGTGCAGTTCTGTGTTAAGGTCAGCGAACTTCCCGGATAATACGATGTGCTCATCGTTGTCGAGGAATTGTAGAGCCAGCACTTAAATGTTTGTGACAGACTAACAGGAGAAGGGGTCTGATCACCACCATTCGGCTGGAAGGTAACATTTACACTCTTAGCCGGGCGTTCATTTAATAACTGAATCGTTGATCCCTTGGTTCCAGACTGCTTTGTCTGCGACATTGAACCACCATTGGTGTTATATGTAACATAAACCGTTTCTTTCGGTGCCTCCTTTACCTGAATCTCATAGGTCGCAGCCCTGGTAATACCACTTTCCGTATAGCTTACCCTAACGCTAACTGTTCCTGCCTTTGCAGTACTGCCGCCAATCTTCCATCCTTTCACCTCTGCCCTTGAGCCATCGGTATATGTAGCAACGACTTTCAATCCTGATGTATCAATTGCATCATTTATGTTGTATGTGGTTTTACCAGGTTTCGCCGAAATTGCAATTGACTGCAGCTGCTTCTTTGCATCTGTGTAATTATCTTTGTAGCTATATCCACATACTGAGCAGGTGTGAAGCGTATAGCCTTTTGTTGTTGATGTCGGTGCAATTGTCTTATTTGTATATTTATGTCCTGTCGCTTTTATAGTTCGGGTTTCGGTTTTTCTGCATAGGCTGCATATTCTCTGTTCGGCTCCATCTGTAGTACATGTAGCACGCTTAGTAACTGTCCATGATCCGTACATATGAGATTTTTCCTTAACCTGTATCGTATACGAAGCTTCTTTTGTAACTCCACCTTCCGAATATGATATATATACTTTTCTTGTTCCTATTTTACTGGTATCTCCGCTTGTCACTTTGTAGGAAGTTACATTCTTTGTTTTTCCATCGGTATACTTTGCAATGACCGCCATTCCAGCAGTTGATATAGCCTCTCCTACCACATAAGATATTTTGGTTGGATATTTTGATATATTAATACTCTCTAGTTTCGCACTTTCTTTGCAAACACAAGTCGCTTTCATTGTACCGTGTGGTACACCTGTCAGTGTTACACTTCCGTTATAATTTCCGCTTTGTGTTGCTTTAAATTTAAGATAGTTATGATCCGTTTTATCCTTTGTCCATGTGCCAATTTTAATTCCGTCCGGAGCATATATTTCCTGCGTCGCTTTGTAATCCGTGTTAATGCTCTGATTATAGTATCCTTTCTCATTTGCCACCAGAGTATAGCAATAATAATACTCTTTGCCTTTCTCAACACTATTAATCTCTTTTCCCATCGGGCTGTCAGAAAACCAAGTAGTCAGTATCACCTTATAAGGTTGTGGCATATTGTATGATACTTCAACGGATCCTGTATAATCACCACTGATTTCTACAACTCCACGATACGTTCCCCCCTGTGAAAAGCATTCTGAAATCCAATTGTTATTGTTCCCATATGTAAAAGACCCCGAAGTTCCATCAGGTCGATAAATGGTCTCTTTGACCTTATAGTTTCCAAGAGAGCCATCTAGCAATTTTCCATCTTGCGTCTCAAGCCGATAACATAAATAGACACGATCATTAAAACGCATATTGGAAACGCCATCCCCCATCGGCGAAAGAGAAAACCACACTGACAATCTAGTGTCTGGAAGCTTGTTTTCCTGCTTCTTGCTTATTGAAAAATCGGAAGCTTTTGCATAAGCCCATCGCTTTCCTCCAGCTACCGGATATTGAACTTTCACAAATCCATTTGTATATACTTCTGCGATATAACAACTATCTCCGGGGTCAATATAATGATTTGACTCCGCATTCCCCCACTGATCATATGTTGTAATCCGGTGAGATGCTGATACGCTAGTCGGGACATTCCAACTTGAATCAACTGTTCCTGGAAGCACAGCAGCAGACTGCCTATAATTAGGACGTAATACTTTTGTAATAGTCATCGTTTGATAAGTATGATTGCGAACCGATCTGGAATAACAATCTCTACCACTTCCCGAATTTCCTCCAATGGTGCTAATTCGTCCCCCATTATTTGCATATACTATTTCAACATGATCTGCACCATTAGTACCGTAAAAGTAAGTACGTAATCATCTGTACCTTGCCTTTTTAAAAAACATGCCGCCCATCAGG